>Ga0115008_10002361_pt1 | contig 15612 bp, 8 predicted proteins | sample FraStrMetagenome_FD_87164 | JGI IMG/M metagenome (GOLD analysis project Ga0115008, IMG submission 87164) | Marine eukaryotic phytoplankton communities from Arctic Ocean - Fram Strait ARC3M Metagenome | ecosystem: Environmental > Aquatic > Marine > Oceanic | place: Fram Strait | collected 2012-06-18
CCACACACCACACACCACACACCATCAATGAAACATATTTTTCAAAATTGATTTACAGTGTTGGAAATGAAATATGACATTCCACAATCCTCACACAAACGTGAACCTCTCCGTCCGCGACACAGTCCACAAAGTTTTTCACAGCAGCAGCAGCAGCAGCAGCAGCTACGATGATGCCACAAGAACGTTTACACAGTCTCTCATCGATGAAGGTTATTTAGTAACTCAACTTTGGCCGTCCATCGTCCGTCACGTCCAAACGAACTACAAAAATCATGAGGATATGAAAGGAGGCAAGGATGCATTTCTCAGGGATGCGTCTTTGTTGTTTGCGCTGCTGGTGAATTATCAGGGATGCTCCTCGTCGGCATCGGCACCGGACAGTTCCCATGGTCATCCTCCACTGTCGTTTCTAATGGAAGATTCTACCGGGAGTCTTGCGAATTTTCAAGATAAGAAAGTTGCCTTTGAAGCCATTCTCACTTACTTGCTCCTTCATTCTCAATGTCCTCCTTCGAACACTGATTCCAGTGATGCTAATAAAGTCATCAGCCATGCTCTAAGTCTCGAAACACACCGTCTATCGTTCCTCATACACGCCTTTCAGTCTTTGGACGTGGGAAGAATTGTATCGGATTGTGTCATGCCCATGGTAGGTGTGAGTTTGTATGAGTATGTGCCCCAGCGAGGACGGGAATTGGAATTGGCTCGCGTGCCCTGGTTGAAGCACGTTTGGGAGAAATATAAAGGTCAGACTGTATCGTCTGCTGGGAATACCGACAGATCTGCGAGGAATCAGCGTCAACATCCTCCGAAGAAGAAAGCTAAAGTGTCGCAGCAGGAGTCTGCAGAGGATTTGAGTAGCAATCCGTGCGAGAAAGAGAAAAATGTTTCCTATCTTCAATATGTAAGCTATTTATATCATATAATATATAATATAGACTTGTACTGTAATCAAATCCTATTATATGTATGTGATAAGCTCACTTCCCTATTTAATTTTTGTTTGACACTTAGATCCCTCATGTGACCATGCGTGCCTTAGATATAGTAAAGTCCTTATCCTCCACCAATGCAGCTACCGAACAACAGGAACAAGAAACAGCACATACGCATGCCTTTCTATACAAACTACTGGAACTCCTCATTGATTTATTAAGTACCAAACCAACACGTAAATATTTACAGGGATTTCTCCAACATCGTGGTGTATCCGTAAGGTTTCAACATGCATTCTCTACTTCCGTACGTACATCCAACACCAACAACATCTCTGTATCATCATCACCATCCTCATTATTATTGAAACTCATACACATGCTCCAGGAAATGGAATCTTATTGCACTACTACTACTGCATCATTAGCACATGACGATATGGATTTGACAAACGTGCATGCCCTACAAAAAGTTTGTCATAAACTGTTCCCTTCCAAATTAGAAGTACTCGTATATGCCGGTGTCCACGCAGCTTCCAATGCTCAGTATTTATATCAAGAGTTAAGTCAACATTTATCTACAGAAGAATTGAAATCCTTGTGTTATGCCTTGAGAATTTATATTTCTCCTCATGAATTAGGATCAACAGCAGCAGAAGATCGCGCGTTGCTTCTTAAATTAATCTGCCATATCCATGCTGCTCGTACGAATCATGTACATAAATTATATGCCATGCCACTGTGCCCCGATGAAACATTACTATGGAATTACAAGACTAATGTTACAGCCATGGCTCATTACAAACTCAACATCCAATTCGTATCCCTACAAGATTTTTTGTACCGAAACTTTATGTTATACCAACAAGAATCTGCCTACTCTATTCGATGCGATATTACACGTGTATTACAACGCCTCCAACCCGTACTACGCGCCAATAATACTACCGTATTCCAAGGCTGGTCACGGATGGGCATGGAATTATCCTCATGTGAAATAAAGGAAGTGAGTCAAGCTAAGTTAGGTACATCCATACCTCAACGTGTATTAGCTGTACTGGAGTATGATATGAGTATGTGTTCGGATTCGTTGCGAGATGAATGGGATGATTCGTTACGGGAGTGGGATGTTTTATTTTTAGTGAGCGTCGATGTGAGTTGTCGCATGGACCAAGAAAGTGATGCAGATGAGGATGAAGATGGTAAGGATCGATATGGAGTCATGGCCGTACGTGGATGTCAGATTGTATCCATCACAGATTCCGATGGTAATCCCATACACCAAGATCCTTCTACACATGCTCCTCATAACAATACGCACGCACAGGATGATTCTCCCTCTAAATCCTTATCCACCACAAATAAGTTCATTAGACGTGTCAAAGTATCCATCGATGCTGCACAATATGCCAACGATGTCCGTAACAAAAATACAGCAGTGTACGAGCGTATGAATTTATTAGTCAGACGTGATGCTCGTACGAATAACTTTTACAGTGTGTTACAAACTATTCAAAGTATGTTACTGGAGAACCAGCAGCAGCAGGGACAGGGCCAGCACCATAACGGGATGTTACCTGTATGGATGGAGAATGTACTGCTGGGATATACTCATACAAATGAATATGCGAATGACCTGCAGAGAAATCTGATGAAGGAGGATTGGAGAGATACCTTTATAGATGAGAACCATTTATTATCTTCCTTCCCGGATTATAATGTCAATATTGTACATCAAGACAACGGTAATGATCTTGATGAAAATAATGACAAACAAAATGAAAATGTTGTGCAGGGATATAAATTATCCATTCATGAATCCACCAAAGAGGTTTATGCCCATCCGTACCCATATCATCATAATCGTACTCCTCATGTAATGGACAATAACATCAACACGATACGATACACACCGAAACAAATCCAAGCCATGAAAACATCCTCAAAGAATGGTTTAACACTCATAGTCGGCCCTCCTGGTACTGGTAAAACAGACGTAGCTGTACGGATCATTACTCAACTGTATCATAATCATCCTTCACAACGTATACTCATTATTACACATAGTAATGCTGCACTGAATGACATATTTGCAAAACTCATGAAGAGTGAGAGTATACCGCTGCGGTATTTGTTGAGGTTGGGGAGAGGAGAACGTATGTTGCAGCAACTGCTGCAGAAGGAGGATGAATCAGGGGCAGAGGGAGAAGTTGCTGCGTACGATAAGGTAGGCCGCGTTGCGCATACGTTACAAGTTCGCACTGCGTTGCTTACCAAGGTCAAGAAATTGAGTATTTCCCTTAAGGTTATCAATCCTAATGATAATAAAGAGGAGGATGGATTCGAATATACATGCGAAACGGCAGAATATTTCCATCGTCATCATGTCAAAGGTCGTATCGAAGCATTTGAACAGAAATTCCAGAGTATTATTCGAGCCAATGATGATCTACACGATGTAGAACAAATCGACGTATTTTCCATCTTTCCGTTCAAAAAATTCTGTTTGTCATCATCATCATCATCGCTCACAGTCACGCAAGCTCGCAAACACTTTCAAGAAATTCATCAATTATTTCATGAATTAGAAGAATTTCGACCCTTGGAATTACTGCGATCTCAACGCCAACGTGTTAATTACATGCTCACCAAACAAGCTAAAGTTATTGCCATGACGTGTACCCATGCATCCATGATTCGACAACAGTTGTTGGATTTAAATTTTGGTTTTGATTCGATCGTTATGGAAGAAGCAGGTCAAATGTTGGAAATTGAAACGTTTGTTCCGTTACTACTGCAAAAGTCCATTGATGGCGATAATAAGAGTCGATTGAAACGCTTGGTGCTGATTGGAGATCATCATCAATTGCCTCCAGTGGTAAAGGATCGATCTTTACAGTGGTACAGTCGATTGGATCAATCCATGTTTGCCAGGCTAATTCGTCTTGGTGTACCGAACATTATTCAGCTCGACCAACAGGGTAGAGCTCGCCCTCAGATAGCAAGGCTGTACAGTTGGCGCTATGATTCAATTCCTATTGACGATTATAATAGCAATGCAAGTCAAAGTCCGAGTCAAAACGAGAGCATTGGTTTGAAAAATTTGGAGAGTTTGCCGACACGGCCAGCATTCCAACGTGCGAATCCAGGATTCAAATATACACACCAGTTTGTCAACGTTACCGATTATCAAGGCCGCGGCGAATCCTCCCCGACTAAATTCTTTTACCAGAATTTGGGAGAGGCAGAGTATGCTGTTGCCACATTCCAATACATGACCTTAATTGGCTATGATCCGTCAAAGATATCCATATTGGCAGCTTATCAGGGTCAAAAGGCACTGATTAATGATATTTTGCGTCAGAGGTGTGGAGCAGATACGCGATTTGCCGGAGTGTGGCCCAAAGCTGTGTCCACTATTGATCAATATCAAGGACAGCAAAATGATTATGTGTTGTTGTCGTTGGTACGTACCAAATCCATTGGATTCTTGAGAGATGTGAGACGTTTTGTAGTTGCCGTATCGCGTGCACGATTAGGTCTTTACGTGTTTGGTCGAGTATCGCTGTTCGAGAAGGTGCACGAACTTCGAACGATCATGAATGTTTTTGGGGAAAATAACAAATCAAATCCGTTTGATTTGGAACTGGTCGTTGGAGAACACTTTGATACTTGCGTTCGAACTGTGAATGGGATTGAAGATGGGGATTCGGGTACAAAATTGTCGATTTTTAAGGTAAAGGATGTAGAAACAATGGGTTCCATTGTTTATTCCATGCAACAGCAATAGATAGTTAAAAATGTTGGTATGATTGAAGATTACGGGTAGGAATAAATATATGATTTCTGTAATTAGAAATTTTGAAAACACTGTCTACTTCAATTATTCATATATCTTTTTGTATCAGTTTGTTTCATGAGAGAGTTCACAAAAAAATCAGCAATATGTTTTGTTGCGAGGAGAGCGATTGATTCTAGAGAATACGTTAAGCTTAGATTATGAACACAACGATTCGATGTTTACTTCCTCGTTGATGAGAGTAGCATAAATCACAGTGATGCCACTCACAAGCTTAAAGTGATAACTAAAGTAATATCAAGCTGTAGCAATGGTTTGATGCCTCAAAGATGATGGTTCTGAACCTGTACAATCAATCAAGTGTACCCCAACCTCTTTATCATAGTGTTTTTTGATATCTCTATAGATTTATAATGAATCTAGTTGGTGAGAAGTTGAGGTGTTCCTGAATAACCACTGTAGAAATCTACGTAGAATCCTACGAGAAAATTAAGGGATTGAATGTTTTTAGTATCGTCAGATATGCCATATCCACTATCGCCCAGTTCCAGTTCATTCCTCATATCATAAGGAGTACCTCATCAGCAGGTATTGTTTCAAAATTTTCATCATCTTGTTTTCCATAGCTTTTTGCGTCATCATCTGCTTAAGTACAAAACAAATGTTACTACTCTTCTTCCTTACTAGTCACTGATGAAGTGGACGATTTTTAACTATGGAGTAATCTAAATTTGTTACAAGAGTAGATGTTAACGAAATGAATAGTTGAATAAAAGACACTGTGTTTGGTCATAGCCACTATATTTTCTATTCTTCAATTAAATCGCTCCAGAAAACTTTCCATTATAATCTTTATGTAGATTACGGTTATTTGGTGGGTTTCGTTGTAAATATTAGTTTTGTTGATGGTATGAAATTTTTTCAACTGTATACTTATTTTGTCAACATCTTATCTATGGTGCTGATGTTTAGGTGATGTGTTGAAGTTTTTTGGTATGAAATCGCCGAACAACGCTTTTGATCTATTGCTTTAATAGTTCTTTATTGCACAGTTTAGAACTCGTATTCTTTATCAGTCACTACCGATTCGGAAGAGGAGAAGTAGAAAATGTTATATGATCGAGACATTTCGTGCATTATAATTTCCCTATTGAAAATATAACTTGGTAAAGAATAATTTTCCCCATCGTATTCGTTTTTGTTTCTATTTCTGCGATTACCAATTAATACAGGACGCAGTAACTTTGTTTTACAAGGTATACTGCTATTCCACAAATAATTTGGAAGTCTCACGAGTATGGATTTTGAAAGTTACCATTCAAAAATAATTTCCGTTTTTCGCTGCTTTATCTTAAGTTTTGGTTCATTTTTTTTCTTCGCACCCATTTTCTTCAACACTGTATCCTTTGTCAGAAATATTATCCATTTGGACCAATTGGTTCGTACAGTTACCCTACATACATCTGTACGTCTGTGATAATGAGAAGTATTGCATTACATGGTGTTCATCTTTCTCTATTCAGAAGAACTAAAGGTAGATTAGATGATATACTTTTCACAATTGTTACGTATATAAAGAAAATTGAAAATGGTGCAAAATTTTATAGTACAAAAAGAATGCCCTACAATCGTTTCCTTAATAACATTTATTCATGTTTACTGGATGAACAATAACAGCGTGCATTACAAACGACGACCACGACGTCCGCTCTTTCTCCTGGTACAATCACTGGGGATTGGGGTAACATCTTCAATACGTCCAATCTTCAAACCAGCACGAGCCAAGGCACGAAGGGCACTCTGAGCTCCAGGTCCAGGACTGCGACTACGGTTACCCCCAGTTCCACGTACTTTCACATGAAGTGCAGTTACACCCAACTCCTTGCAACGAGCAGCAACATCCTGTGCAGCAAGCATAGCAGCATAGGGACTGGACTCATCACGATCCGCCTTAACTTTCATTCCACCAGTTACACGTACCAAAGTTTCACGGCCAGAAAGATCTGTCACGTGCACAAAGGTATCGTTAAAACTGGCAAAGAGATGTGCCACGGCAAAGATCTCTTGTCCCTCCTTCTGATGAGGCATGTTGTTGTGGTCTCTGCAGAATCAAATCATACATGAGTTACAACATACTTTCATATAATGCGCATTCCATTCCAATCCAAGGATGGAATTGAAACAAACTACACACACACACATAAAAATACATACACCATGCACTAATCACAATAATAATTCACATCAGCTCCACGCACACATGACAAGCTGGCGAGACAGATCGTAGCACGACTTTGACATCCTTGGATGACTTCCAAAGCATTGGAATCATCGAGGATACACTCCGGTACATGGTCCAAGTACAATCCTTTCTACATACAGGATCTGTACAAGACGATCTGCCCGGGCATGGCACGTGGGGGACGAGTCATCCATCCAACATGATTACTAGATGATCATACTAATAATTATGATGATGATGATGATGATGATGATCGTTGCCGACGCTCATTACACCGGTAAACGCTCTAGCGTGAGTTTTATACATACCCGCTCATTTTGATGAATGTGTTATGGTTCGTTGTGTGTGGAGGATGGTGTGTGATATATAGCTGTTGGTGTAGCTGTAGCTGTAGCTGTAGCTGTTGGTTTGCTGGTATGGTAACTGCTGGTACATGTGAAAAGGAGAGGGAAGTAGGTTAGGTGATCCTCTCTCTCTCTAGTAACAGGTAACAGGTATCGAAACAAACATGTCATTTGGTGAAGATTGGGAACTATATGCGAAGTTTGATGGCAGCCATTCAATTCTTCTCTTTCGTTTCTCACTAAATACCCTATATTTATATTCAACCTTCACGGTCATCGATGTGATAAAATAGTACATGTATATGAAACACTTGGAATAAATCTTGTATTAAACCTAGTTTATTGCAATCCTAGTACATCTATTGAATATACACAACAAGATATTAATAATTATTAGCTCATTATGGGAGGAGGGCATCACCATCGAGCAGGAGCTCAACGACAGAGTAATAAACGGCATAAGAATCGCAATGCCTCAAAACGAAGCATCACTCGACAATCCGGAGGAAAAATTGATCGACAAAATCCAAAGTTTGCTTCCATTCACAGCAACAAGAAAAAACAAAGCAGTTCGGTTACGCGTAAACTGAAACAGAAACAGGCTCGTGCTTCTAAAATTGCTGAAACTCGATTCTCATCTCATTTAAAAGGCGATTCACCGACGATTGTTGGTGTAATATGTCTCAGTCGCAATGGACCTGCAAAAGAGCGTTCATTTTTGGAAATGTGTAAGTCATCATCGGATTATGATTGTAGTAAGTATCAGTTGTGGACCAGTAGTGATTTTATGACAAGTAGTGAAAATACGTCGTTGATCGAAGAAGATGTTCAGATTCAGGCGGTGTTGGATTTAACGCGAATTTGTCAGGTGCTTGTCGTTGTATTTCAGCCAGATGATAGTGATATTGCGGGTGATGGTGATGATATATCTATGCAAATGGATGGGACCGTGACAAGCAGCAGCTGCAAAAGCAGCACTGCGGTGATTGAAAAGGAAGTGTTGAGTGATCAAGGCGAACGAATTTTGGCTGCCGTTAAAGCTCAAGGTGTTCCTGGTGGTGGCATACTCGGCGCGCTGATGCTGAGTTTGGAAAAATGTAAAAAGCCTAAGTTAGTGGGGGAGCGTAAAAAATTTGTACAGAGGCTGTTGACGACTGAATTTGGTACACATTACTCAAAGATGGTCGATTTCAAACCGACTCATTCCGCTGTGCCGACAGATGTACAGCACAACAAAGGGCAGATGAATTTGTTGATGCGCTCATTTATGAGTGTACGACAAAGAGGATGCAGCCCTGCAAAGTGGGCAGCCATTCGTTCATTTTTGCCATCAACTAAATATGAGTATGATGGCAATCGACAAGAACTGAGTCTTTATGGATATGTGCGAGGCAGTGGATTTGTGGTGGCAATTGATGACGATAGTGAGGAAGACGAAGGTATGGACATGGGTTCGCAAGGAAATATTCCTGCTATCAAGTACAAGGCTGCCATTGTACATGTGCCAAACATGGGAACATTCCGGACCAAATCTATTCATCAAATTAATGACAACGCAAAACATAGCAACAACAACCATGGAAACAAAGAAGACGAAGCAGTAGTCTTATGGGAAAGTTCACTTGAAGATGACGAAGATAATGATGGCACATTGAGTCTATTTGCGCAACCTGATGCGTTAGAAGGAGAACAGAACTTGGTCGGTTTTGATGAGGATAATGACCACAACTTTGATGACGATGATGGAAGCATGGATAATTGTGACAACCACTCTACTTCAAAAGAAGATAAAGATATCTCAGCACAAAAAAAGCCTGAATTGTGGTCAGATTATCAGGCAGCTTGGCTGGAAGGTATGACGGATGATCAAGTTCGAGAGCTTATGGAAGATGGAGAAGATATGGCTCACACCAATGATGCTTTTAATAGCAAAACGGAAATGGATATGGATGATAAGGAAGGTGCACGTAAACGCGAAGATTATCAATCCGAACAACAGTTCCCTGACGAATTTGAGTTGAAACCCGACGAACTAGGACAAGAGCGCCTGGCCCGTTATCGTTCGTTGAAATCGTTTCGTGAGTCTAATTGGGACCCTCGTGAAAATTTGCCAGAAAGCTATGCCAAGTTATACCAATTGGAAGATTTTAAATCAACTCAAAGGGAGGTTTTGGATGAACATGACCAACACGTAAAGTTTGCTGTGAACCCATTGGTTTCAAACGGAACGTACGTGAAACTTGTAATAGGAAATGTGACCGAAAAAGAGTTTTCGAAAGTGAACGGTAATAATATAATTACAGCCGTTGCCCTTCTGGACCACGAGCAAAAGGCTAGTGTTTGTCATTTCAATATTCAAATGACTTCAAATTGTGAACCAGGTAAGATTTTTAAGTTTATTGGAATTGGTTGATGACAAGTTATTTAATTTTATACTCATTACTCTACAGGCGAGATGCCGGTCAAATCAAAAGATGTTCTCATTGTTCGTTGCGGATGGAGGACATGGAAATCGCGGCCAATATTTTCTGAACAAAACTTGAATTCACACAAACACAAATATAGCAAATTTCTTTCGCCTCACGTGCATATGAATGCCACCATGTTCGGTCCTATCACATTTGGTCAACCACCAGTCATGATATATCGCGAAACATTAGACGATAATGACGGTACGGGTGCAAAGAGGCAGCAACTGGTTGCGGTAGGATCAATGGCTAGTTGTGATGCAGACTCACTAATTATCAAGCGAAAGGTGTTGACGGGTTATCCTACTCGTGTTCATAAGAGACATGCGACTGTCCGATACATGTTTTTCAATCCAGACGATGTTCGGTGGTTTAAACCTGCGATGCTGACTACCAAGCATGGTTTGCAAGGAAATATTATCCAAAGTGTCGGAGAGCACGGAACAATGAAATGTTTGTTCAACAAGCCTATTCTTCAGCACGATACTGTTTCCTTGCCTTTGTATAAACGGATTTATCCAAAATTTGCCCGTGACGAAGAAAGTAATGAAGATTTAGTAGTCCTATAAGTCATAGACCTTATGTTTTGTAACAGGTACGAGAAGACTATCACAATTTTTTATGTTTCTTACAACATAATAGTTGTAGTCAGGTATATACTGTGCGTACACGACAACAAGAAAAAGTGTTATTATGAAAACCGAACTGTAAAAGGCATCCTTTATTTTAACTTTTCATGCCCAAAAATACTGTACGACTTTATCTATTTCAAGCCTGCAAACTGGACATTTGTCTCCGCGCGCTTTGAGAATTCGAGCGCATCCAAGACAGCAAGCAATATGTCCCGTGTCGCCGTGAACAATGACGGCAGTGCGTTCTTCAAGTAAGCAAATGACACATTTCTTGTCTTCGGCAGAAATGAATGAGTGGTCGGCATTAATCGCGCTAGTTCCAGTGCTCTCATTGTATCCGGTACCGCCATTTGCACATACCGGAGCAGACCTTGTAGCTAACGTCATTGAAGCGTCTTGACCTTGATTCCATTTTCTATGAAAAATGGATGGGTCGTAGCAATTGAAGTCTTCATCATCTCCGATGAACCGACAAACATTAGCGTCACGGGGTGGTCGTCTGTTTAATTTGATACTGATGAAACCCATCCCACCAGCAAGTTGAAGGCGCTGTACACAACGATCAGCAGGATGCTCACTAAAGACCTTAGAAATTATTGTAACAGTTTCTTGAAAGGTAAGAGTCCTAACTCCTCGGCTGCTTAACTCGACTCCCGATCGAACTACTGCGCCATCAATTAAACACACTTCGTATTTTCGTGGGATCATAAATGGAAGGGATTTGACGATATGTCCACTTTGACCTGAAAGCGGATTAAGTCGTTCGCTAATCCAACCCTTTATTGAGATATGATAATGACTTGAATCTTGTATTACATTTGGGTGGTACAATATGGACATATGTTTCTTCGATGGAATTGATTCAATCATCAATCGAGATAAACCCATGCTATTTATCATCTTGTGTTTAACAGTAACAAACGCACCAAAGGGAATAGTAGCAACTTGCGGACTGCTCAATTCAACACCTGAACGAACAACGGCGCCATTCGCATACGTTACTCGCCAAATCCATTCTTCATCATTCAAAACGGCATCATCAACCACGTCATGACTAAGGTTCTCAGACCTTGGAGCATTCACAAATGCATAATGGTCAATACTGGCACAGATATATCCTTCCTTTGGATCTCCTAATAGAGATTCGTAACTAATATAGAGAAACATGGCTTTCTTCGAGAAATTTGTATCAATTGCGGAACATCCAAGCAATATCTGTTGTTGTTGTTGCTGACGAACCGTTGTATAAGCATCATCATGGCTATTACTATTATCACGCCTATTGCTACGATTCCTTTCGTCCGCAGATAGCGCAATGGAGGCAGGATGAGAACGCAAGGCCTGCACTTTAATCCCCGGTGCTATCGTATCAATCACAGAAGCGACAGTTGTATCATCATAAGGATCATCCAAAACAAAAGGATGAGGAGGATAAGAATACACACACAACAAACTTCGACTACTTTCAACTTCCAGTAAGTGACGATTACTCGAGCTCATTAAACCATCATCACTGTTTGATATTGTGAAAGAAGGCATTAATCGATAAGACTGAGATGGACATACATGAGGAGATAGAGAATTGTTAGCATTATCATTTTCCTGGGAGTTGTGACTGCGTATATCATCGTCCACATGAACGAAATCTCCTTCTGTCTGATTGTTGGTATTGGTATTATTCCTTTGGTTGTCCATATTATTATTATTATTATTATTATTATTATCATTATCATCATTATTATTATCAGTACTTGTCGAATTGTCAATTCTCAGAGCATCGTTATCAGTAGCGAACATAAAGTGCGGCAGTTGCTGAGTCATAAACGGTGAAAGAGTATTCATTAGACCATCGCTGGGGAGACCCTGACAGATTTGAAGCTCTGTTGGGAACGAGCTAGCGTCATGGCTACTGCTGCTGAGAGTATCATTCTTATTATTATTACGATTATTATTAGGGTTCAGGCTGTGGTCATTGTTGTTTGGATCGGCGTTGTCGATGGACCGCGGAATAAGAACGCCGGACGATGCCAAGTCCATTGCTGTACTGTGATCTTTGTGAATAAAATATAGAAAGGTTCACGGTGTAGTTGTAGGTGTAGGTATAGTGTTGGTTTTGGTCTTATTAATATATTAATACATGTATTTAATATTAATAAATGTAGTGTGAATGAGGGCGAGGATGCGGGCCTCGCTTTGGAGTTTTCCTTCGAGCAACGAGCAACGAGCAACGGGCTACGAAAACATCATGCAAGGGTTAGGGTTAGGGTTGGGATTAGGGTTAGGGTTATACTTCTGAAGATGGTGATGTTGTTCCAATGTTTGTACTACATCTGCCATTCCATTATGAGAGTGAAACTATAATACAATATACATATATATAAGCATGTGCCTAAAGCATTAACCGCAGCTATGTTAACTTTATTCAGTAATGTTTCACGCTTAGAACTTTGATGCATAGGTGATAGGTGGAGACGTCATAATATCTTTTGCTCAACTAGGGACAATGTTCCTGATTGAACGAATGATATTATTAAGACATTTATATTCATATACCAACATTCAAACAATTATTGTGAATTTGTATCCGGTCGGTTGCTACTTCCGTAAAATCTTTATGATTCTATCACGATAAAAATACTTTCTCCGTGGGAGTAATACTTACAATATTTTCGAGTTTATCTGATCCTTTTTTGAGACCATTTTGGACAATGATTCCTTTTTGTCTCCCGCTTTCTTAATTAATTGACATTTAGAAGGGGTAGAAAAATACTACCACACTTTTGCTTGCGATTTTTTTTTGGAAATGCATTCTCACACGACTTAAAATGATATTATCTATTACTTGAAATTCATCCTCGTTGATTAGCGAAAGAGCGGAACGGCGAAAACCAAAATTATGAGGATCAGTTTTTATTCGTTTACAGGAACATTTTATGACCTGCTATAATCAAGTGGCCACTACCTGTCCTGTAATAATTATTGCTCTTTCGATAAGCATGTTCGAAACAAAAAGCTTTTTGGACTAATGTATTTGTTTTGATTGACAAACGTGAAGTTGTTTCCTTTTTACATTGTCTAATAATGATATATTCCTCACAGAAATTTAAAATTTGCTTTCCTGACAGGCGACAGGATATCGTATTCATAGATCATATTTGTAGTGCAATCTTTTCAAGGAGTTTGATATGTTTCTGGTATTGCTAATCGTTTAAAGAAAAAGTTATTGAAATATGAAATTCAATATATCGTTTTATTGGAAAAAGAGCTGTTGCTTAGATTTCGTGAATAACGTTGGAGGCACTTGCGTGTCTACCATACAGCCCTTTGCGTAGTGCAACAAACGAGATAACAATCAAGTTATTTATTTTATCGAGTTCTAGTGCAAGTTCGTAAGTGCTGTGACAATCGATAGGTCTTTCACACAAAGCAACATTAGTGAAAACAATTGGATAACTTTGCCGACGTAATTTTATTTATGTTTAGCTTCCTTCAGCGAAGATGATAATGTCGAGTATAAGTACAGATGTTTACGTCAACCTTTCATTCTTTTTGCACGAATTAGCTGGATCAAAGAATGAAAAGATACTACGCTTCAATGACATAACGGAGGATAATGCGGACATTAAGCCATTACAATATTCATTCGTTTGTCCTTCTTGTTTTTTCCAATTGAAAATGCTCTTCGTTAGATTAACGCAGAATTTGTAAAATAGCTAATTGGATAAACATTTCACAACTTTATTTTATTCGTCCTGCAATAATTGCCTTGCAACCCCATTGACGTGAAGCATACCTAAAACAGCGACTACATGTTGGCTGTTTTGTTCACAACCAACTTCAACGCTTTCGTCGACAAGAGCGTGACATGCTGTCCTAATTCCGTTCGCCAAATGCTGGTCTCGTTCGCTAATTATCACCTTTGATGTGGGTATTGCTAGAAAAATATAAAACAAAATCAGTACGATGACGGACATTATTAAATCTGTACATCCACTTGTCAGCATTTGAGACACAGATACTTCTGAGGCATCTACTGCCTGAACGAGAGGAGGTTTGAAAATTATTAAAGCGCTGGAAAACGTTGAAATCGTCAAAGCTGGCGACAACATAGAGCGAGCAAGATCTAGTTGCATATCTCGAGTGTTTGTCAAAGCTTTTACCATATTTATCTGATGATCACAAAATCTTTCGTCGTTGCTTCCTCCCAAAGCATTGCTTAAGCTCTGAGATTCACTGACAAGTAAAGAGATATCTCCACCAAATGATCGCCTTAAAATGTCGACGCTTACTTTTGGTATTTGCCCTACTCTTTTCAGAGTCTCTGTCACGTCCCGATCTGCAAGTATAATGTCGCCATTGGAACGCCTAATATAATCAATTGCCGTACGAAACTCCAACCCAGGAGAAAACCCAGAGACGATCGACTGCACAAGTGATACTCCACCAATAATAAAAGTTGCTATTCCAGAAGCCAGTCCTTTTCTATCAATAGTCATTGCCACAAGCTTCAAAAATTTGTCCATTGTTTGATTTAGCTTTTGTGGCATATACATTCCATCATCACCATTAGTATTCAACTCCATATCACGCCGCATATCAGCAAATCGGCTTGCACACAATTCCAACACAACAGCATCGACATCCCTTTGTGCCAAGGTCTTAGCCACGTCGTTGGAAGACGAGGCACTCCCGTGCACAACTCCCACAAGAGTTACATTACAGCCGGTTGACGGATGCGTCAATTCTATGACGGCAGCGCTATTAGCAACCGCATTATCATCGCCATCATTGTCATGATTACCATTCTTGTGAACATTGGAAAACCTTTGACTGACCAAATTACGTGGAATTCTTACAGAAGGACGAGGATACGGTAACATCTGAAATGCCGTGGATGGAGGAAGTATAGCGCCTACATAAATCCATTGGAAGATACAGAATACCAACACCGATGCGATCTTCGTCATTCGAGAGGATGTAGCTGTATAACTACCTTGAACGGATAATATTCGATTTCCATTCCACCATTCATTGCTTTTCCTGAATCTCATTTTTTTTTCTTGTTTCCGGTCAATGTCTGATAATTACCTCGAATATTAGACTACCGTAGGTGACAAATTAAATGACCCTCAAAAAACAGCAAAAGTGCATGTCACGCGGTTTTGGCAAAGTGCATTTAAATTGTTGAA
>Ga0115008_10002364_pt1 | contig 15603 bp, 5 predicted proteins | sample FraStrMetagenome_FD_87164 | JGI IMG/M metagenome (GOLD analysis project Ga0115008, IMG submission 87164) | Marine eukaryotic phytoplankton communities from Arctic Ocean - Fram Strait ARC3M Metagenome | ecosystem: Environmental > Aquatic > Marine > Oceanic | place: Fram Strait | collected 2012-06-18
ATCAAATACACCATTTGTATCTTTTATATATAGTACTGCGCTATCTCTGCGTGTACTTACATATGCTACAACTGCTGTACCAGTATCTGTTGTTACAACTGAGCCTACTACAGGTAATGTAATAAATGTGTCAACAAACAGTATTGAATCAATCTTTTCAACAATTGTATGTTCTTGTGATATAAATGCACCTGATAATTCAGGTATATCGCCATTAAACGGAAGGAAGTTATCTAATGTAGGATATGCAAAGCTACGTTGATTCCAAAACAAGTTAACAGTATCGTTAGGTTTTGTACCAATATACATATCTCTTGGAGCACGAACTAAGAAGTGCGAAGTAGTGTTTCCTGGTAGTCCAGGGTCACCTGCAACTAATAAGTTTAGTGATGTACTATCAGCATCTGCTTGAGAAGCAATATTAATATATGTGTCAAACGTACTAAATGGTTGATGTGCAATTTCTGGTAAAATTGCTCTATTAACTTTCCATAAACTTTCTCTATATCTTACAATATCATTTTTAACATAATCTGCATCTGGTTGAAAGTCAAATGTACTTTGGCCATTTGCGTCTGTTTTATAAGCTAGTCTAGTTTTAATGTTACTTGCTTTTGGTAAGCCTGCAACAAGATACTCACCATCAGGCGATACACTAATACTTTTGCCAAAATCGATGTCAGTAATATTAAATAAATTATCATTAACATATGTAATTTCTTGATCTAATATTAAGTTTGATTGCTCTCTAGTTCTTCTATAAACTGAAACTTTACCGTTTTGGTCATTAGCTGCTGAAACAAATATATTATTATTATTTTTTGTTACTGCAAAACTATCACTAAATCCTTGATCTGTGCTATCATATTCTGATGTATTAACTATTGTTTGAGCATTTAAATATACAGGGTTATTTTCTAATACTCCCCATTCTGTATCATAATTATCTATCCATAGTTTTTGGTTTGGGTAAATTACCTGTTGTGTAGCTGAATTTATTCCTGTTACATCAGAAACTCTTATAGTTCTTAATTTAGCTACTGGAAAATTGCTGATTCCATCTTCTTCTTGATCGTAATCAGTAATATCGTTAGCTGCTGGAACACGCAATTTTATCTTGTCAAGACTAATACTGTCAACTTCATATATCCCATTAAGGCTGTAAGTTTCTGCTCCGCGGACACCAATGTATTCGCCTACTGCACAAATATTGTTACCCCATTGTGTTAATGTTATTTCTATTAAGTTTAAGCCGTTGTCTGCTACTTCATTTATAAGTGTATCAATTTTTGTTACAAATGCATTACCGTTTATTAGTTGTTCTACTGACCATGATTTATTATCAGTATCAGTTACCCAAATTGTGTCTCCCAAACTAATTCTATTAGTGTTAACTCCTGCTAAATCAATATAATTGCTAACAATATAATCAACATCGCCTTCATTAGTATATCCTGCTGTTCTAATATATTCATTTGTTACTGTTTTAATCGGAAACGGTGTATGATCATAATCTGCAGGCCTATCAAAAACTTCATTTGGAAGTATTCTATAAATTTTATCAAAGTTAGTTGTAGGTAAAGTTTTTACAAGCTCAACTGATTGCGGAGACTCTTGCATTTTATCTTGTTTTAAGTTATATTCTACTTGTTGTACATCATCAACTGCACCAAAACGACCAACTTGTATTGCCCATTCTTCATAAAATTCTAAATTATCAGCAGTATTACCAAGTGCATCAAACAACTTAGTAAACACATTCATTGTACCTTTATCTGCAATAGCGCCTCTATAGAACTTAAATTGACTTACGTCATCATTAATAATATTAGCAAGGTACTGGCGTTTTTGATAGCCTATTAAATGCTGAGCCATTTTTTGCTGTTCTATATCAAAACTATCTGAATCTAAATCATAAAAATCAGTAAACTGTGAAATTCTATAATCAAAGTTAGTTACTAGTTCCGATGTTGGTTTTTCATTTAGTCTATACCAAAGGTTACTATTAAAAGTTTGTGTACCTGTAGAATTAGATGTTGCTACATAATAAAATTGTTTGTATTTTACAATATCGCCAATACTATAATCTTTCCAAGCAGTCCAATCAGTAAATGTTGCATCATCATAAACAAACCCAGGAATGTTTAATCCACCATTCCAATTATCTGATCTGTATCCGTTTACTTTTATACGTTCTTGTCTATACCCAGTACTTGGATTGTAAATTGTATCGTTAAAATCTGTAGTATTGTCAATTAAAACAACATGTTCTTTTTGGACTAACGGTAACGATGCATGATATAATCCTTCATCAGTACCTACTGTTTCAATACCAAAACTATTTTGGTCTCTTAATAAACTGTTAAAATCTGAATCTAAGAAATTACCGTCTGCTTTAAAAATACTATAACCGTAAAATTCATCTTTTATATTATCTACTATATAAAAGTCTCTTTTAAACTCTAATAAGTTAGCTGCCGGACTTACTGCAATTATTGAGCTGTTTGCCCAACCTTGTGTTGTCCAGAATAAAAACTGTTTTGCTGCTTGGTTCCAATTTTCAACTTCGTTTGAACCTTCAATAACATTGTTAAATTCAAAGCCTATTTCTTTTTGTCTTTGGTCATATCCTAAAATAAAATCAACTACTTCTTGTGCTGAATTAATGCGTGTTCCATACTGTAACGTTCTAAGTTTATTATCAAAATCCTTCTTAAACTGAGCAGTTCTGCCGCCGGTTAAAGGTAAGTTTGGTAATTTAACTATGTCATCTGTTTCAAAAACTACACTACTTTTAAACGAATTAATAACTCTATAATATACATTATTATGCATAATTACTTCGCCGCTTAGGTAATCTTTATTAGTATCCCACGGAACTACTTTTTCTGAAATGCCGCCTACTGTTACTGTACTTGCTGTTGATCCTTCAAGTGCTTCATAATATTCAAAGTATGGTTTTTCTAAATTATAACCTCGTATTATATAACCTAGTTCAGCACGTTCTATAACTATTCCGCTGTAAACTGCTAGTTCATTTGGGCTACTTGTATTTAGAAATACTTGATAATTTTCCTGTGGTACAAATATGCCGTCTTGTGTTAACGACTGTGTCGGAGATCTACTATCTAGTATTAAATTAAATTTTTCTTTGCTTGTAAATCCTGCAATTTTAATACCTATTTGGTTTGATATTGCAGATAAATCTGATTTGTAAGCATTGTATACTGTTAATATATCGCTTGCTGTTAAGTTGTAAATGTAGTTTACAAGTCCAGCTGTTGATGTTCTTGTAGCAGCATCAAAAGTATTTGGTAATGTTAGGTCTTTAATAACAATAGGTTTATTTGTATCTACATCTACCCATTGATTTGATAAATTTTTCTTAATTCTTGAAACATCAAAACCTAAGCTCATTGTTTTTGCAGGCTTGTTTAGCAACATTGCATTTAATATTGCAAAAGGATAATCTGAACTTCTACGCCATGCATTTTCAATCGGTGCATGATCTCCAAATGCAAAGTTTCTAGTTGCATTTCTTATATCAAAGTTTTTTGCATATCTACTATCTAATGGTGATAAAAGTTTACCATTACTATCAACTGGAATAAAGCTAGTTAGACCAGGGCGAGAATAGTTAAGATCAATACGTGTATTAGTTGGGTCTGCAATTTTTCCTTGTTCAAGGTCTTTCCAAAGTACTAAATTGTCACCTGTATACGGTGCTGGTCCATAAACTTTATTCCACCAATTTGGCTTAGATGTTATTCCTAACATTTCCCAAGGATGACTATGTGGACGATCTGTGTCAAATGCTCTAACATACATACCTCTCCAGAAGCCTGGATTAGTATTACCATCTGGTGATGTAGTATCTGCATAATTAAATGACCAATTATTAGTCCTGTCATAAAATGTGTTATTAGTATATGTTTGATTATTTAAATTTTCTATTAACCATCTTTGGAAATTTCCTAACAATGTGTTATCTACTTCAGCTTTAGAGAATTCATTAACTCTAAATTCACCGCCGGTAAATGTATCAACATTTAATCTATCAGATGAGTATTCTACTTTAATATTATTAAATATTCTTTTTTCAAATTCTAATAATAACTCATCTCTAAAGTCTTGATATGCTCTAGTATAGCTACCATCATGTCCTTTAATAAATGCAACACCAATTGGATATTCATCTACTTCAATGTCGTCAATACCACCAAGTGTTGAATCTGCTACAGGAATATAAAATAATTTATTAAATCCTGTAAATGTATGTGATGTCGAAAGTGTCCCTGTACCTGCTGCACTTTTAGTTGTGTATACAGGATAAAACCAACCTCTATTTCCAGTGATATCATCTTGTCCGTAAATCTTAAACGGTCCAAATGTTTCCGGCTCTTTACCTAATACAGTATCATCTATTGTTAGTTCAGGATAATACTTTGGATATAGTCCTAATTTAGTTGGTGTTGGAGCAATAAAACTTCCGTCAGTATTTGCATACTCGTGGATTTCAATTTTATCATTTTCAACTTGGTTAGCATCAATTGAAACATATCCTGCAATATTGAAGTTGTAATCTTTTTGGTGTACTAACTGCACACCATTTAAATAAACAATTACACTTTGTGATGTTAGTGTTGATAAATTAAAATTATCAGTAATTGGATATTCAGTTGTTCTTGCATCAAGAACAGTATATTCAATTTTGTTAGATGCTCCAGTTGCAATCATATCCGAGAAGTAAAACGGCTGTGATTTTATTTTATCTCTATTGATAGTTTTTATAACAAGATCTACGTGTGCCTTTGTAGGGCCATCGTAGCCTAAATTAGCAGCAGTATCTAAAAATGTTTTCTTATATCTTGAATATTCTTTTTGTGAATAAGATATTGCTTTTACAATATTATATGACTTATTTGTAGTATGGTACAATGGTAAGTTAATTGGTCCACTATGTTTTACAAATCTTTTACCAAAGCGATCTAAATCTCCTAAATCACGCAAGTTACTTATACCTAAGTATTCACCAGTATAACCTGGTATATCTTCCAACATACTATCAACGTGGTCAATTACTTCGCCTAATGTAAATTGATTAACATCGTCATTTAACGGATTGCGTTCTAAGTTATATGGAAATTCATAGTATCCATTTTTATTTTTGTTAGTTTTAGAATCTGTTTTAATTTTAACAACATCATTTGCTTCTAATGCTGTATTAAATACAACAACAGCATCTTGTGCAGTTTTATCAATTGTATAATCAGTATCAATTAACTTTAATTTATTATTAACAAAAACAACAACTTTTAAATCAGTTACAGAACTTGAGTTTTCATAAACATCAATTTTAAATTTTTGTAATTCAATTTCTGTTGCTGCATATTCTTGTATAACAAACTGTTTACTATTTGACGGAGTGCTACTAAAACCGTTTACATATGAAAACTTTGTAAGTGTTGAATATTTCTTTAAATATCCGCTACAAATACTTTGTGAAAATAACTCAGTTTCACTTTGGTATGTAAATGTATCATTTAATAAATTAAAATCAAAAACAATATCACCCGAGTTTTCAATAGACTTATAAGCTAATGGAAAACCTAATTCAGTATCTACAGTACCTTCACCTTCTGCATATGAAAATAACTTAGTACCTTTAAATGTTGTTGACGGATAAAATGCAATATCACTAAAACTATTTGTATTGGAGTCAAAAACTTCAAATGACGGTGCTTGGTTACGTGCAGTTTTTTCTTGTGCTGCTGTCCATTTATCACCGTGGTAATGATAACTTTTACCTGCATTTTTTACACCCTGTGTAACTAATACTGTTTCTAAATCAATTGGTAATGTATCTGTAGTTTCAATTAAACTAATCTGTCTGTTGTTTGCAATTTTAACAAATTTAACTTGATAAATTTTACCACTAACTAATGCGTCAGTATCTGCTGTAAACAAGATACGCATATTATCTGCTAGATTAATGCCATCAATGTTATAACCAATTTGACCTTCAATTGTACTAAAGACGTCTTTAGTAAATGTATCTACTAAATCAACATCTTGTTTAGCAATAGCACCAAAGTTATCTAATTTTAGTCCTGCTTCAAATTCAATAATAGGACGTTTAGCTCTAGTTGACTCGTCAACTACTACCGGTATATGGTTAAGTTCAAAACTTTTTTGAATTACATCTTTATGGTGCCATCTGTTATAACGACTCCAAGCATTTCTATCAGGAGATGCTCTATTAACAACAATGTAATCTTTGTTTGTTGCATTTGCTGTAGCATCTGAGAATGGTAATGTATCAAAACTATCACTATCAAATGCAATACGTTTTGTATCACTATATGCAGCTGGGATAATTAAATTTTTATCTTTAATTAATTTAATCTTATCTCCAACGCCTTCTACATACCAATCATTTTGTTCATAATCATTAGGTAATACATCGCCCTGGAACTTAATTTTCATTCCATTTGATAATTCTACGCCGTTAGCACTTTTGTATGTTTTTTTACCTAAAATGTCTTCACCAACATCTAGGAATGCATTTTCTTCAATGTCATAGATTCTAATTTGACCACTAGTATCTACTGCATTCTTACTAATATAATATAATCTGTCAGGTGCATTAACAGGAATAGTAAATTCAATAGTGCCTTTTTCAATATAAGCAATTGCTACTTCTTCGCCTTCTTCACCTAACTTACGAATTCCGTCTGGATATAATGTTGAAACATTATCGTCATCTGCAAAAGTAACACTGCCGCCACTTGGAAGAATAATAAATTCACCTTGGTCATATTCGTTGCCGTATAATACTGCATCAAATAATCCACTTGCTCTAAGTCCTTGTGTACCTGCTGTTAAAATTGCACTGCCAGGAGTAAATGTTCTACTAATAGCAATTGCCATTGGGTGTCCAGGAGCATTAATTTCAAAGCGGTATGTTTGTCCACGGTATAGTTTTAAATTAGGATTGCGTGTTAATCCATCATTAAATACATAAGCAATATTATCGCCTTGGTCTTCAGTTGTAACAGTATATGTACTAACAACTTCTCTGCTTTGTCCTCTTACAGGAATACTAATAGGACCATTTGGCATCCAGTAATATTCACGAAAGTTTACAAATTTATCCCAATCAATATTTGGGTTCCATGCATATGTTTCTTGACCGTTTAGTCTACTATGGTTAGAAGTGTTTGCTCCAAATACATTTAATTGTCCAACATAATCATTATAATCTTTATAAAAAGTTACGTTGTTGTATACATCTTTAATAACAGTAGAAGGCTCTAATTGATAATTAGTTCTATCTGCTGTTACATCATTTACATAATTGTCTGTAGTTTTAAATGCTTTAGCAGTTGTTCTACCATAATATCCATTAATCTTTTCAGCAACGCCGGGTTGTATAAGTTGATCAAGTGTACCTTGTAAAAACTTTTTGTTAGCCTGTGTTCTAAAGAACTTAGGTAAAAAATCACTTGATGTAATTTTATTATTTTGCCCCGGTACTGGCAATGCACTTTCGTTTTGATCATTCTTAGCCATTAGTAACTATAGCCTCCACCGTTTGAACTGCTGCTTGAACTGCCACTTGATCCACTACTTGGTGTAGTGGTAGTAGTTGTTGTACTTGTACTTGTTGATGCACTGCTTGTAATCCCTGCTATTGTACTAGTTGACACTTGATTTATTATTGTGCCGCTTGCTTGTAAGTTAGTTGCTGTTAATTGATCAATTGTTTCAATATCGGTCACTTTAGCAGCACTTGCAAATATTTCATCTGGTTCACTCTTTATTTCAAATAAGCTACCAAACGATTGTGTAGTTTGGCGCGGTACTATTAGTATACTTACCAGTTTTGGAGACAGCTGGTTTATGATATAGGCACTAAGTTCTTGGAAGTAAAAAGTTTCTCCAAAGTCCCAGTTTTCAATATCAAAGAATTTATTAATAGCTTCAATAATATTAGATTTGAGCTCATTATCATTAATAACCATATTAGTATTTTTAACAATTTTAAATTTAACTTGTAAATCTGCTGGTGCTTTATCACCAAATAAAATTTTATACTTTACAGGATGATATATTAATTCGTCACTTAAACTTTTAATTTTGTTTATTTCTGATCCGTAACTTCTAAACAATTCGTCGTTGCTAGGTGGTTTTGGCTTAACATTAATTGATCCTGCAATATATTGTTTAACTTGTGTATCATAAGTTTTAGTTAATATGTAAGTATCTATAATATTACTTGCACTTGGATCAATTCTATAACCACTATCTGCAACATGCGTATAATGGAATTTTAGATCCGCACGACCAAAGTAGGCTTTATAATCAGTATTGATTGTTGTATTGTTTAGTGCTTTATTTAATTTTCTAAAAATGTCTTCGTCAATTAAGTAAAATATTTGGCCTTCTAAACGTGAACTATAAGGTACAATTGCAGCTTCGTTTTGAACTATAACTATTTCTGGAACAGTATTAGTAATAGGATTTGAAAAATATTTAAAATCTTCTACGCCGTCTGTGGTTGTATATTTCTTTTGAAATATTAGTTTATCTTCTGTATCAATAGTAGCATCTTCTTCACCAACAATTTGTTCAAATATTGTTGGATCGTCAACTATGCCATCATCGTCAAGATCAATAAATTGAACTTGTATTTTACGGCTGTCTAAATAACCTTCTGAATCTCTATATGCATCTGTAATTGTCCATCCAAAATCTCTTGTGAACGGTGATAGCTCACCTGGTTTACGGTTAATGTTTAAAATATTGATTTTATCTCTAACAATTTGTCCAGTCGCTGGATCATAAATTTTATCAGCAGCATCAAAGAAGAATCTAATTTCATCTGCACTTTCCATTACATAGCGTAAATTACGATATGTTATTGTATATTTTTCGCCATCAGTCTTAAAGTATAACATCCAACTTGCATCTAGATTTTCACCTGTAATATCGCCTGCTTTACCTGTGGCAAAATTATTAAGTGTATTAATATCTTCTGCTAATACCATTTTCCACTGTCTGTCATATTGATCATATCTAAGAGCAAAATCTTTATATTCAAATGTTTGGTCAATTAATTCTATTTTAATATCGTTAATTAATGCTCTAGAAAAGTTTGGCACAATTTGTTCTAATATAGCACCTGTCGGTATAACATCATTTAACACAATTGGTGCTAATCCAGCTTCGTCAATTATTGTACCGTTGCCGGTTACAGATATAACTTTGCACCATTTGTAACTTGTCTTACCTAAATGGTCACCGATGGTACCATCATCCATTAATATACCGCTTGGCATAAAATGTTTGCCAGCAGGTGCAACAAATTTCAACATTGATCCTGCTTCTAATAATCTTAAACTATTAGCAGTAAACGTCCCTACAGTATATGCATTACTATCAATATCATTAAACAACCCTAATGTTTGGTTTGTACTTGTAGATGATTGTGTCCATGTTGCATTAAGGTCACTAACAATAATTTTAGGATATTTTGCAAGATAGAAATTTTGTGAATTAATATTGCCTAAAATACTTTCAATAGTATTGTATATAACACCTTCAATATCTGTTTGAGTATTGAATGTAAATGTCTGTTTTTCAGTAAATTCTTCTTTGTAGATTACTCCGTCATCTGCAAACAAACTAGTGTTTGAATATTTTCCACTAGCATCTTTTAGATCAAAGAATCTACTGATGCCGCTTGAAATTCTATTTGAACTTTTAGTTTTAATAATATTTTGACTAATTGCAAGAGGTCCAATATTGTAATCTTCGCCTGTAACTAATCTATTTTGTGTATAATATGTTGCTGGAGCATTTTGTTTAATTTCTGTATTAGTTTCTGCAGGTGCACCATTACTAACTGTGTAGTTTAATTTAAGTCCAACAGTAAGAGTTTGTTGCGAACCGTTTCTTGATTGATAAGGAATATCAATACTTACTGTATTAATTGCACTTGGAGTAATTACACTACGCATATTATTACTAGTTCTATAATATGATCTAAAGTTTCCTGCTGGTAAATTACCAAATACACCGTCACTAAACACTAAGTTAATTCTATCACCAATACGTGTTGTTACTGCAAATACATCTCTAGTTTTATTAAACAAACTATTGTAGATAACATTGTTACCTTCTACAGCATCAATTTTAGTCCATTCATTACTTTCAAATCCTGCACTGTTTAGAGCAAATAACCAAATATCACTATCATTAATGTTTTCAGCATCAATCTGTACTGACTGATTTGGTGTCGGATTTGCAACATTAAAGTTACCTGTTTCTAATTTACCTTGACGGAAATGCATAAAGAAACCAGTGTTAGCACTGCCGGCACCGGATCCGTCATCACGGAATAAAAATGCTGGGCTATTACCCGGCAATGGTGCTTCTTCTAAAATACTTTCGCCAGTTATATCAGTACTTACTACTTCAAAACGGGTGCTTACGCCTTCAACTCTTTTAGTAAACGGGTAAATTGCTTGTCCAGTATTAGAAGCATTTAATCTATATTTTTGTGTTTGTACATCTGCAATTAATGCAGACTTTAAAGGATTGCCAATTGAGTTTGATAGTGGTAATGCTGAATTTAGAATTTTAACAAACTGCTCAAAATAAGATGAATTTGTTTGATCATTCCATTTTATTGTAAGGCCTGCTAAATTTAACCCATTGGAATCTAGAAGATTTTCTGTAGTTTTGATTGTATCAAATTTAAGTAGACCATTTGCTGCTTGATTACGTCTTGGGTTATATGATAACATACGTGCTAGACGTAGTACACTTTCTCTGCGTTCTGCTGTTTCAAGGAAGTTTTCACGTGCATTTAAATCAATACGGAATGATAGGTTTTGCCCAAGGAAAGCAATCATATCAATTAACGCAAGATATTCACTCGATTCAATATAATCATTAAAATCTTCTGGATAATTTTGACGTAGGTAATTGATCATCGTACGGCGTAAATTATCAAAGTCATAACTTTGAAAATCAGCGTTACGGAATGATTGGTAAATTCTTTTCCAGTCCTCAGCTACTAATAACCTTGACTGTCTATCATTTGCAGACATATGCGTTTCCTTGTTTATACTAATATTTAGCTGAAAGGAAAAAGTGCGTATTTAATTCTGTACTTATAAAAGTCCGTTTTCTTTATCAAATTTGAACCGCAATTGATCCGTTATTCCAAATGGAAGAACACTTATAGTACAATCAACTTGGATGCCTTGCTCATAAGTATCAATTACAATATTATCTGCTTTGATTCTAGGATCGTAATTGATAATTTTAGTTACATCTTCAATAATTGCTTCTTGTACATCAACTGTAAATGGTTCGTAGAGCATATCCCAAATAATAGTACCAAACGTAGGATCGCTTAGTTTTTCTGTTTGGCGGATATGAAAATGGTTAATTAAGTCTTGTTTAATGAGCTCAAAGTCGTAAACACTAAAACTTTTAGCGTCTGCAATAGTTGAAAAACCTCTGTATTTTCTACCTGTATTAGCTGTTTGCACAGGTTGCTGTACAGTTACTCGTTTATATAAATTTTTTTCTAATTGGCTCATACTATATTTACCCCTTATTGTGCGCTGGTGTGTGGCGTAACAGGTCTTATTGTAGAGCTGTTATCTGTCGGTTCCATCGTTGGTGGATTTGCTTGTGCTTCTGCAATTTCTTGTTCTAAACTTCTAAGAGCATCTGCTTCTTCATTATGGAATCTGTTAACAACGCTTGTTCTAACTGCACCTGTACTGCTTCTAAAATACTTAGTTCCGTTGTTAGCACGGCGTTCACTATATACTGCTCTAACTATTGCTGCATCAGTTGGTTCTGTTAATGATACTTCATTTGGCGGAAATCCTATTGCAGCTAACGCTCTCTGGAATATATTACGTGCGCCGCCTTGACCATGTTGAATAGCTGTTGACCAAACAACATTTTGCACTGTTAGCGAACGTTCATTTACATCAAGATTTGTTCTATTTTTAATAAGTCTTGCACCTGGGGCATAATATGCAACTACTGCATATTGATGTTGTGCTTCTGCACCTTCTGGTGTTGCCATTACCTGCGCCCATGCTGCTTTATATGCCGGTGTGCCTGCTCTTGCTGCTGCTGGTCCGCCTGCTTGTAATAGCGGTGATGCAAGTTCTCCATGATTACGTCCTAACCAAGCATGGAATTCATTCATTACACCTACGTTTGCTGCAAGTTGATATGTACCATAACTAAAGCCGCCTGTACTATCCCAACCAATAGTTGCTGGATTTCCTCTTGATTCATATCTAGCACTCAATGAACCTAATTCTGGATCAAAGTTAAAGTCACTAGTATAATCGCCAGGTGGCACAGGTGGTTGCCCGTTACCCGGACCTCTTGTAATATGTCCTGTACTAATGTTTCCTCCACTACCTTGCACATAACCACTAGCTGTTCTTCCTTGCATATTTTTATTAAATGTATCAGGAGTAAGTACTCGGTCTGAACTAGGAAGCGGACCTGGTGATTCTCTATCTGTTTCAACTTTCTTAAATGCTAACGGATTAGAGTTTTCATGATGTGGCCACGGTTCGTGTTGTGGTGCTCTTGTAAGGATACTTTCAAAACTAGTTATTAATCCGCCTGGCTTAACTTTAGGCAATGTAACTGTTTGTAATGGTTCAACTGCAACTGCTTTGTTTGCAGGTGCTGCTGTTGGACCGTTCATATGTACATATGTTGCTGTTTCTCTATGTTCTTTAGCACTAGTAATATGCGTTGAGCCGTCAGCTGTTAATCTATTATCAGCACTAGTATGAATATGTAAGTTTTTACCTGTATCTATATATTGCGATCTATCTACCTTAATATGTTGGTCTTTTCCTACAGTAATTTTACTAGTTTGACCTACATGTAAATTAAAATTACCTTTAGATTCAATTTGTACTCTGCCACTCTCTGCACCCCTAGCTTTTCCAGCGGCTTTGATATTAACATTTCTGCCTGCTTCCATGTTTATATCACGACCTGCTGCAATATTAAAATCATTATCAGTTGTAACACTAACACTATCATGTGCATAGATATCAATTTTACCATCACTGGTCATTTCTATCCAAGTTGTTCCACGAGCATTACCAATATAAATTAAATCTTCACTGTTGTTCATTAACAGTTGATGGCCTGTTCTAGTTCTAATACGCATTAATTCATTTTGCGGAATAGTTCTGTCGCCACCTTCTTCGCCTGTGCCTTTATTTTTATAAATTGGCGGACCATCTTCTGCATGTGTAGCACGTACAAAGCGTTCATCACCATCATCCATTACAAAACTTGTACCGCCTAGTCTATTTGATGGTGTAACTATTTTTTCGCCTTTTGTGCCAATTTCAGTAACCGGACTTTGATCTCTTCTATCTTTAGGACCAGGCGTACTTAGGCCAAATACCATACTTGGAACTTCTCTTCTAGCACTAGTAGTTGTAGTTCCTCTAACTTCGTCATTTATTAAACCTTGTATTTAATGTTTCTGAGAAGTCTTTATTATAAGGTTTAGTAAATAATGTAGGATCAACTTTTGATCCAGTTTCTATTGCTTTATTGTATTCGCCTACAGGTAATTTTCTACCTGCTAATGTAGGTGGTGTTATTCCAGTTGTATTTTCAGTGGATGCTCTACCATCAGGAACCATAAAGTTCATATAATCTGCAGGTATACAACCAATCCAATACCCAAAATTTGTATTTCCTTCAGCAAATATTACAAGTACTTTAGTTCCTACATCAGGCGGTACCATCCACATACCATAACTTTTTTGTGTGTGTTCATAGCCATCGTTAGCACTAACTGCTGAATGCGGAGTTACTCCGTAAAATGGTGAAAGATATTTTACATTTAATAATTGTCCACTACGCTCTGGCGAGCCTCCTGAACTAGTATATTTTAATAGTTCTACAACTAATCCGCCCATATATTTACTATCAAGATTATTAACAACAATTGCTTCATACGGTCCTGAATCTTTAAATCCAGTTTTTGCAGCACTAGTTGTTCTTGAATAATTTCCGTTAGCCATTAAAAGGGTCCTCTAAAATTTCCGCCATATGCATCATCAAAGTCTACATCTGGATCTTGAACTGGTGCTGCTGCTGTTGGTGCTGGTTCTGTTGTTCCGCCGCTTGTCACTAGCTGTCCTTGGTTAGTTCTACTTGCTCCACTGTTAGGCGTATAGACTTTTTTTCCTGAATTAAAATCATATCTGTCAAAGCCCGGAGTGAGTGGTTCATATATGTATACACTTCCTGGAACTATTGGGTCAGGAGCTGATTGTGCAGTAGCCGAATCAGGACCTGTAACTGTAGTCGGTGCTGTTGGTGTTACCGGGCCAGGCCCGCCAAAAGCATCTAACGGAGTTTCTGGTGCTGCGGCAGCATCACGTGATTGTCTTAATATACGGTCTTGGTAAGGTTCTGATGCAGGAGCCGTTGCTGTGCCTGCACTAGTTGTTTGAGGATTATTAGGCAAACAAGGATCTGCTTGTCCTTGTCCACTTATTTGATCTGGTACTTGTATACCGCCTCCAGTATTATTTTGTCCAACATCAGCGCCGGCGCCGCCAAAAGCATTAAGTGGATCAGTGGCAGCAGATGTTACAGTTTCGCCAACGCCGAAGTCACTGGTATCATTTGTATTAGATCCTTCTCTTGAAGCTGTATTAGCCGATGGAGGAATTTTAGTTTTAGTTCTAGCTTTCCTTAATATAGCATCGTCATACTGTTTTGCTTGATTAGCAGCAATATCTTTTTGCTGCTCTTCGCCAATAGCTACATTTCCTACAACAGTCTCTTGTGTTGTTGAACCGCTTGCAGATGTATTAGTTGTTGTGATTGTTTTTACATTTGTTTTAGCACCAGTTGTTTGTCCTACTTGTATAGGAGGACGACTGTAATCTACCATTGGATCCGGTAAGTAAACAGGAACACCTTTATAATTGCTAACTCTTACTGAACCTCTTGGTTTAATAGATTGCTTTATATTTTCTTCGCGCCATTCTATCATTTTTTCATATAAGGGAATAAAGTCAATATCACCTTTAAAGTCTTCTGGCATGTTCTCAGGATGTAGTGCAGGAATTCTTTCTCCTACCCACCAATGTGGTTGTTTTGGATATAATAATCCGTCCCAAATTGTATCAGTATTATCAATTACACAAACAATTTTATACGGTTTTCTTGCATTGAAAATAACATTTTCACCATATTCCCACATGTCAAAACAATTTTTAAAAATTTCTCTGCCACGGCCAATACCTAACTCTTCTTTGTACCAAGGGCCTACTTCTTCTACAGGAACTGCATTTTCTTGTTCAAGTTTGCCGGAACTTTCTTCTGGTAAGCCACTATCGTCATCGTGTTCTGTTGACATATTAACCTCCTAACAACTTGCTAACTTTTGATTTTGCTGCGCCGCTTGCACTATTAATTGCATTATTAGCAGCATTACTTGCATTATTTACTGCATTTGCGGCAGCGTTTTGTGCTTTACTGGCTGCGCTATCAACAATACCTTGTGCA
>Ga0115008_10002366_pt1 | contig 15598 bp, 9 predicted proteins | sample FraStrMetagenome_FD_87164 | JGI IMG/M metagenome (GOLD analysis project Ga0115008, IMG submission 87164) | Marine eukaryotic phytoplankton communities from Arctic Ocean - Fram Strait ARC3M Metagenome | ecosystem: Environmental > Aquatic > Marine > Oceanic | place: Fram Strait | collected 2012-06-18
CAGAGAACGCTGGTGAGCTACAGTATTTAATTGCTGCAATGATAGTTGACTATCTTAAGGATAAAGGAGAATACAGTTATAGTACTCTTAATGATGTAATGGGTGCCTTGTCTGGTGCTCAACAAGAGTTTTACCGTAAAGTAGTAGCGCCCTATGAAGACAAAAAAGAAATGTTAAATGGGAAGGTATACTAATGCACACAGTAACTATGTATACTAAAGATAACTGTGAATTTTGTGAGATGGCTAAAAACTTATTGCATTCTCAATCAAATTATGTTATAGAGGAGATCAACCTCAATAAAGAGCCTGATGAGATAGATCTAGTTAAGTCCACCTTAGGTAATACTGTGCCTCAAATTGTAATCGATGGTACCCATATAGGCGGGTATCAGGAGCTACAGGAGTACTTCCTACAATGGAAACAGTAGAGATAATCTACTTGCTGATTCTAATAGTCATGTTTCAAGCTTACCAGATATGGCGACTACAACGTGAATACGAGCAGGTAGTAGATCTAGTTATAGGTTTACACCTAGGTAACATTGACATAACAGAGGTAGAAGATGATGAGTATTAATATATACATTGACGGAGACATTCTAGTATATCAATCTATCTGGGGTGCTAACACAACTAAAGATATCAAGAAGAAACTAGATCAAACAATCGCTGGTATTATGGGTGATCTTGAAGGCAGTACAGGTAAGATAGCTATTAAAGGGGAAGGTAACTTTCGTAAAGATATTTACCCTGCTTATAAAGGTAATCGAAAGAAAGAGCTTACGGAACAAGAGAAAGAGTTCTTTGCTTATGCTTACGACTATCTAGCGAACGGCTGGAAGGCAGTACGTGCTGATAACATGGAGGCAGATGATCTGTTAGCTATGTGGAGTACTGAGGAGCCAGGTATCATTGTAAGTATCGATAAAGATTTACTTCAAGTACCGGGTCTGCATTTTAATACTCGGAAGAAAGAGTATACTAATGTAACAGAAGAAGATGCTTCTTTGTTGTTGCACACTCAAGTACTTATGGGTGACTCGGTAGATAATATTCCAGGACTCAAAGGTATTGGTAAAGTTAAGGCAGCAAAGGTAATGGAGGGTGTACACGTATCTAAACACTTAGATACCGTTAAAACATTCTGGCAAAATACATTCGGACGAGGTTGGGAAGACAATCTACAACTTAATATGGATCTGATCTATCTTAAGAGGAGTATGGATGACCGATACGACATACGAAAAGGAACAAGACTTATTTCTGAGGTACGGGATAACAGTGGAGGAGGACTGGACAGTACCTCTGATGTATCAAGCGACTTTGAATCAGGGTTGGATACACTCGACAGCGACAGCTGGGAGTCCTGAAGAAGCAATTAACAAGCTAAAGGAACACATAGTATCAGAGACAACTTGGCTGAACTCTGATCTAACTCTTGACGAAGCCTTCGACCAATACATGATGTACAAACAGCTAGGAGTATAGCTAATGGGTAAGATATTAAGAAAGACTGCATGTGATTCTTGTGGATCAAACAATAACCGTTGTGAATATGATGATGGATCTTCGTGGTGTTTCACCCCTGATTGTGATAGCAATAAGAAAGCTTTTAAGAATCAAATCAAAGAAGAGGAGAGTAACGTAGTGTCATTTGACTCATTACCTTTCGGCACATCCGCTGAACGTAACATATCAGTAAAGGTGTGTGAGATGTTCGGAGTCAAGCGGGAAGTGTCTTCTACAGGTGGTACTAATGCTGTGTATTATCCTTACTACGAAAACAATGTGGTAGTAGGTAATAAGAAACGTTTGTTCCCCAAAGATTTTAGAGTGGAAGGTAAGTTACCTCTCACCTTGTTCGGTCAGAATGTCTTTCCAGGTGGTGGTAAAAGAATTGTTATCACTGAGGGAGAAGAAGATACGCTGGCTGTAGCTGAGGCCTACTCTAAGTACAACACAGGTATTATCTATCCTGTAGTCTCTATTCCTTCTGCATCCAACTTAAAGGCTGTGGTAGAGAACAGAGACTATCTTCGTTCATTCGAAGAGGTAATCTTATTCATTGATACCGATGAAGCAGGTGATATTGCTGTAGATAAGCTAGCTAACGCTATCGGATTTGATAAAGTAAAGGTTGCCCGTACTGCTCTCAAGGATGCGTCACAAGCGCTGATGGACGTGGGTCACATGGGAGTACTGAGAGGTATATGGGATGCGCAAACGTACAGCCCTCAAGGTATCTGTACTGGTGAAGACTTATGGACCAAGCTAGTAGAGTATAATGATGTAGAGTCTCAGCCCTATCCTGAATGTTTCTCAGGTCTTAATGATAAGATTAAGGGTATGCGTCTGGGTGAGATTGCTTTGTGGGTTTCAGGTACAGGTGCGGGTAAGTCTACTATGCTCCGTGAGATCGTGTTAGATCTTGTAGCCAACACACAGGACAAAGTAGGTATCATCGCACTGGAAGAGAGTCCAGCAGAGACTACTCGTAAGTTAGCAGGTATGGCAATCAATCGTAACCCTGCTGCAGAGAAGATACCGCTTGATGATCTTCGTGTAGGCTTCGATACCTTTGCTGACAGAGTTATGGTGCTAGATCACTGTGGTTCTATGTCTAACGGAATCATATCTCAGCTAGAGTATATGGCATTGTCTGGATGTAAGTATCTCTTCATTGATCACATCACTATCCTTGTATCTGAGGGTGCGGAAGGTCTGACAGGCAATGAGGCTATCGATAAGGTAATGAATGATCTTCTGCGTATATCTAAACAACATAACGTATGGATCGGTTTAGTGTCTCACCTAAGAAAAATGTCTACTACCGGGCAGTCCTTTGAAGAGGGTCGGTTACCTACTGTAGATGATATCCGTGGTTCTGGTTCTATTAAACAAATCTCCCACGATATCTTAGCTTTCTCACGTAACATTGCAGCAACAGATGAGAAGGAAAGAAACACTATTACTCTATCTATCCTTAAGTCTCGTTATACAGGCAAGACAGGTCCAGCAGGTACCTGTACTTATGATCACGATACAGGTAGATTACAAGACGGACTATATGATAGTATGCTAGGTAACCTCGGCATATAATTGTAGTCCATTATTAAAAGGGAATAACTAATGCAAGATAACATGAAAGACCCTCTAAATGAAGTGGTGGATTATCTAATCAATAAAGTTTCAAGCGTCAATATGAACAACCCGAAAGCAAACAAGGGCGCACAAATAATACGTACTACCTCTGGTTACAAAGATAATATCCCCAACATCGTTCAAGTGGCTTTCGATAAGATGTCATCTAACTTTACTCGGGAGTATCCTGAACAACCAGTAGGTCTAGCTAAAGTAACTCAGGTTAGTGTTGGTATAGGTGAACACATCTTTACTAAATACTTTAACACCAAATGTAGCTTCCAACAAGCAATCAGGACAGGTGATCTTGTTCTGGAGGCTTACCTACAGTCAGGGTTTATCATAGTAAAGAGAGCAGAAGGCTTTGGCGCTTACAACGCACAAGCTCCCTATATGATTGAACCAACAGAACGCTGGGAAGAGATCGGTGAGTTTAAATTGTTAGAAAGTAAAGGCTTACTCGTATATACTGTGGATGAAAAGCCAGAGGATATTAGCAATATTATGCAGCCTAAGAATTACCCTCTGATTAAACGTTGGGGTATAGCTGCACCTCAAGAGCAGAAAGATGCTTTCAATAATACATACATTAACTCTCCTTTTGTACGTGCAGCTAATAATCTACAGCAAACATCATGGAAGATTAATCCGAAGGTACTAAGTGTTCTACTAAATAACCTAGATAGTATTATGCCTAAAGATATTCCTATGTACAGTAAGGCTATCCCTAAGAGCTTACTTAAAACAGCTTATGAGAAGTACCAGAAAGATCCTAGTGCTGCTAATAAGTCTGCATATAATCTTATCGCTAAAGAGTGGGAGAAAACTTTACGTCCACTCCAGGTAAGAGCTAAACGCGCTGAGATTAAAACCACTATAGGTAAGGCTAAACAACTAGTTGATTGGGATAAATTCTACTCGTTAGTAGACTTAGATTATCGTGGTCGAGTGTATTATAAAGAACCTTACATGAACTATCAAGGTAATGATATTGCTCGGGGACTAATGTCTTTCAGTGAAAGCAAAGCGATTGATGATGAAGGTAAGCGTGCTTTAGCTATTCATACTGCTAACTCTTATAATGAGAAGTATAACGTAGATAGCATCCCTGATTGGGTTGAAGAAGACTATAAATCTATGTTGGAAGAAGAAGGTATCGACACTATCAGCGTAGATAAGTTCTCTCTCGAAGATAGAGTTAACTGGTTTAATAACAACTGGGATCTAATCGAATCTACTGCGGATAACGGTGTGCTACACGACTGTGAAAAGACAGTGGTGTTTCTAGCTTGTTGTATAGAGTGGTGCGATATTGCAGACATGGAGACCCAAGGCTTAGTGCCTACGTCCAGCATACCTGTAGCTATTGATGGTACATGTAACGGTTATCAACACTCTGCTGCGCTATCTAGGGATAGTAAGACAGGTAATCTAGTAGCACTCAGTGACAGCTCAGTACCACATGATCTATACGTTAAGGTAGCACAAAAGTTAGTTGAACTAGCACCGGACTTCTTTAAAGATAGACCAATGTCTTATGCAGAGATACGTAAGTTAATCTCTAAGAGAGCCACGATGACTCGCGCTTACTCTGCAGGTGCACAAACAATAGCTGAGTCTATGTACTCTGATTGCGTACAGGCAGGTGCCGATGAACAATACAACATTACTCAGATTGATTGTGATGATTTAAGTACTCATATACTTAAGGCGATCGAAGCAGTCTGTCCTGGTTCTCAAACCACTATGAAGTTCTTACAAGAACTAGCGCAATGGGAACTAGGTACATTCGAGTACCAAGATACTGCAGGTAAGAAGGTATCTCACGCTAAGATAAACAAGTATAAGAAGCTAGCTCGTGAGGCTAACAAGTTACAGAAGGCTAATCCTACAGAAGAAAACACTCTTGCGTTAAACAAGATTAACTCTAAGATCTCTGAGTGTAAGTTAGTACTGGTAAACGGTCATGCAGGAGAGGACATTCGTTGGATGACTAAGTCAGGCTTCCCAGTGATATATAAGGTTAATGCTACACGACAAGACACATGTAAGTCTACCTTGCGTGGTGTAATTGGTGGTGCATCTAAACAACCTGGTCGTATCAACCATGTAGCTAAGATATACTTGGATACAACTAACAGAAGAGAAGCCAGCGCAGGTATCTCTCCTAACTATATTCACTCACAGGATGCTACTCATATGGCTCTAGTGATTGATGATTTCGGTGTTAACTTCGGTGCCGTACATGATAGCTTTAGCTGCCATGCATCTGATGTTGACAAATTAAAACAATTAACCCAAGACAAGTTCGTCACTATGTATAGTGATAGTAACCCTTTGGAAGCAGTTAAGAAGTACGTAACTAATAACAACTGCACTGTAGAAGTGCCAGAGCTGGGCGACTTAGATATAACTCAAGTCATTGGCTCTCGTAACTTCTTCTCGTAGGTAAAAACATGACAGACAAAATCCATTACAATTGGTTTGCGTTGCGTGATCGGTATCTACTTAGTAAGAAGAAACAACCGCTAATGACCGATGAACGTTACTGCGAGATAGAAGGTATTGATCCTTCTTTCTACGCTTACAATAAAGAAAACATGAGAGATTATTTTATCTCTAAACAAGACAAGCCCAGTGATGGTGCAGAACAATATGATCTGTACTTAGCACACAACGGTATCTTACACACAGAGGAACATTAACATGGCAGATAACAGCCCTAAGAAGTCTTACAACGTGGGTGCAGAGATGTACCGACAAGGTGTAATTCCTTTGGAATCAGAAATGAACATGGACGACATGGAGCTAGTAGAGGAACTAGACTTAAGCCCAGGTTTAGCTTATACACCTAGTATTAATAAGGCTGCGGCAGAGGCTCAACGTCAACGCAATATCCGTAATGGTATGGCAGAAGGACTTGGTAAAGGCAAGGCAATTGCCGCTGCAGATAAGGCTTACAACGAGTCACGTAAGTTAGCACGCAAGATGTGCTCTTACGATAAATAAAAATTACCCCCAAAGTACATAATTGTACTCTGGGGGTATTTAAGTTTAAGCTGGAACCATATGAGTGATCTCATTGTTGGCTTCAGTTAGTGATTTAATAACATTGTTTCCTAGTGATGACTGCGACGTCATTCTTTCTAGTAAACCACTGTTCTCCATAGTAGTGCCTTTACCATAACGAATGTTATGTCTAGCTAAACTATTTAATGAAGGCCTAACGTCTACTGGTAGCTTACCGAAGGCCTTACCTAGACTTGTGTGTAGTCTTTCTCCTCGGTTAAGTAAACCAGAGCTAGCTCTCATAATGTCTACCAGCGCCACAAAATCTTTACCGTCTACTTTGTTAAACTCTCTTGCTTTAACATTAGCTTCTGTAGGAGGTAGCCAGCCATGAGCGGCAGCTGCTTCCAGTATAGCTTTGTTTCTCAAGTTAGATCTAATAGTAGTATCCCTTTTAGATTTACTTCTGGCTAGCTGATACGGCTCCAGGAAAGTAGTGTCTTGATTGTTATTTACAGCCAAGTCAGGTGCAGTTACTTCCAGCTGAGAAGCCGCACCGTAAACATTGTCATACATCTTATCGAAGTAACCAGTTAACCCGTGGAAAGAATTGTTATTGCTTTCTTCCCCAAGAAAGCGGGTACCAATGTTAGCACCCTCATCTCCATGTTTCATCTTGATGTACATGAGCCTATCATTGTAACCTTCTACTACTTTAGTCATCATATTAGGTGCTTGTTTAGCGTAAGCAGGGATGGCTATGTTGTTATAAGCGTTGGTTGCAAGCAAGTGACCCTCAGGTCCAGTAATAAGTGCATCATGAATTGCTACCGCTTGTACTGGGTTACCTTTAAATCCACCATCAGGGCTATTCATCGCCAAGACTGCTAGTGTCATTATAGTAGAGTCACCACCTTGAATCACATCTACTGGCCAAGCGTTTCGTTGCTTAGTTCCTGGACGATACTCAACAGCCTGATCACCATCAAGACGCACATCTGCTGCTCCAGCGTAATCCCGCTGAACGGTGAAGCGAGGTATATTCATACCCGCAATCTTGTCTGTCTTGATATTCAACCCGTCAACCACTTGGTCATTAACTGACTGCTCTAGTTCGGGAGAGATATTACCTGCAGACAACTCCTGTACACCGCCGAGCATATTAGTAATAGTAGAGGGTGCGTTGATAGCAGCCATAGCAGTTCCCAGCGCCCGCATAGTGACCTGATAACCGTTAAGTTTACTCATATGTTTTTCCATAGAGTAAGTATACAGGTCAGTCATATCATTAAGCATACGTAGGTTGTCACCTGCATAAGTAGATCTTAGCTCAGACCAAGCTTCATTAAGTACTGGGCTGCTTACCGCTGCTCTATTAACCTTATCGAAGAAGTCTTCTGCTTCAGAGTACATCTTTTGTGCTGTTTTACCATACAAGCCTGCAACAACAAGGCCACGGCCATAGTCTTTGGCTGCGCGGCTACCTCTGGCTTCTTGTAAAGCAGAAAGTAGGTTACCCCACGCTGCCTTATAGGGGCCATCGTCTTGTGAAGTGAAGGTAGCCTTAACATCTTCGTCCACGGTACTCCAGATCTTTTCACGTAGACCTGGGTGTAACTCCGCGTTAGTGTCTAACATTTGTGGTAGTAGACCCAAGATAGACGCACTACTAGTGTCACCTACAATAATGGAGATCAAACCAGCATTGGACTGTCTGGCGTCTGCTTCCATCATGTTCTGCAACCTAATGTGTTCACCTTGAGGTGTTACAGAGATCTGGTACGCATCAATCAAGACAGAGCTAGGATACTGCCATTCTCCTTTCTCTGTCATCCAAGAATTATTTCTTGCGAACTCAGAGAGGGTATCATTGTTATTAGCATCTATTAGTTCCTTACCTAGTATAGCCGCTTTACCTAACATAGTAGTACCGAAAGTAATATAATCTAAAGGTGCCCATTTAGAAATAGGTTTATTATTCAGTGTATCCCGAGAAAATACTTTAGCAGAGTCAGGATCAATGTGCTTAGCCATCTGTGCACCTAGATTATAGTACATGTTAATGGCTTGGAACTCAGAGGGATTGTTGCTTTTAAGGTTGTTCAAAGCTCTTTGTACATTTTGGCCTCGCTCAATACCCTTACCTGTAGAACCCCTGTATACTCGCGTAGCCACTTGCACTGCTCTCGGAGATCCTTGAGACCATAGACCAGAGTTGGAATCAATACGCACTGGCTGTGTTCCAGAGAAACTAAAGGAAGCACGAGTAGTACCTTTCTGTCCCATGATACTTAGGTTATTAGATATATGGAAGTACCGAAGAGTAGCGGGTGATTGCTTGTTGATTAAGTAACTGGGTACTTTCTCCTCTGCTCTCACCTTGATGTCATTCATCTCTTTCTCTAGCTGCTGATATTTTTGGTTGATGATAGACTCTGCTTTATTTTGGTTATGTTTTTTAACCAAGCCTTCTTTGTATACTGTATCCAGCTCAGATAGAGTACTATCAAACACAGGATCCTGTTTATCCATAACTGTTTTAAACATTTTCTCTTGAATAGAATAGAGGACCGGGTTAACGCCGATAGGAATGCTACCTTGCAGTTGGATAAAGGCTTCTGCTGCGTCAGTAGATTTTACAGAACCTCTTTTGTCCATGAATACCTTTTTAACAGCATCACTAAGTACACTCGCGTTCATCGCAGGGAATTTAGGAGCTTTCAAGCTGGTAACTGTAGAGCCTCGGCTAGACACATCATACAATTGCGACAGTTTGCTTGCAGAATCCATATTAATCGCAGGAGTATCTCCTAGTAACGGTATGACTTTACCTTTCTTACTCCGCGCCCACTTAATCTGACCCTGATCGGTTAGATCTTTGATAAAGGTCATCGCTTGATCTCTAGAGCTTTGAATAGACTCTGGAGTGGGGGCAGAATTAGGTGTAGTACTCAACTTAACCATATCATCGGTAACCGAAGATACCATTTGGTTAAGCATAGGTTCACCTGCTTCAAATACTTCTCTTACGGGATCAGCGATCATATCTTTAGTTGAAGTACCTTCTTCGCCGATGGCTTGGGAATAATAATCTACATCACTATTATCTGTACTTGCCATAGTCTTTTCAAACTTACGACTGTTAATACCACTCAGTAAGTTAGCGCCTGCCACGGTAAGGATAGGTTCCACTGTTCTTCTGGATTCATCATTGAGTTCTACTGCACCACCTAGTTGGGTTGCCCAAGCAGAGTTAGGATCATTGAATCTAGCAGTCTGTGCCTCTCCGAAATTAATAAGCGAAGCAGCGTCATCTTGGTCCCAAGTGATATTACTTAGTTTATTTTCTGGGGCAGAGATGTTAGCTGTGATAGACTCAAGAGACTCTTGTAATACTCCGCTACTCGCTTGACCGCTTGAGTTAGTAAAGGTTGGCGCTGTAGTGGGGGTAGCAAACTGTCTCTCAGTAGAGGCATTGTACTCTGCTTGAGATGCAAAGATCTGTTCAGGTGTAAGAACTTGTTCTTGTTCTGGTACAACCACTCCTTGAGTAGGAGTAGGTGTTACTAACGCACCCACTCCTGCCTCCATGCCTCCAGTGACAGGTACAGTCTGTTGTATGTTCTCCATAATATCTTGTGGATTCATAAACACAGGCTGTTGTACTGGTTGTTCTATGTTAGGATTATATGTTGGTCGTGCGGGAGTTCCAGCTGTCGGAAGCCCGGCTTTGCCTTGTATATTCAACATTATATTTTATCTCTCACTTATTAGCTTGATTTAACAAGTCTATTAAAGGGTCTTTGGTTACAGCAAGACTACCGAAGAACGGTACCATGCCCACTAGTCTTTCAGTGGCTCTTTCCCCACCTTCGTTCAATGCTTTAATGTCTGATTGGGTTACTCCTAGAGAGGGTGCTATGCCTGCTGCCTCGAGTGCAGTAGCCATAATACCATTGTCCCCACCTGCAGCAGCTTTAGCCCCCTTGCTCCAGATACTATTTAGTTCTTCTAGTATTAACTCAGGTGTACCTAAGAAACCAGTATAGTTAATGGCTCTGTAGGTAGCTGAACGGAAAAACTCTTCGTCCTCATCCGCAATCCACTCAGGTGTCTCACCGTAAGTAACAGTATCTTTAAATGCCTGAGCCACATAAGCTGTCATAATGATAGTTATAACTGAGCTGAAAGTATTATAAGAAGTACCTGGAGGTGCGGTCTTAATATAATTACTCCACAGATTAGGCGTAATATTGGCTGTTACGTGAGCAAGAAACCTTTTAAATTGGCTAAAAGGTCTGAACACTTCTGATTCAAAGATAGCAGGAGTAGATCCAGGTTGTGGTCTGGCGGAGAACTCATCAGTAAAGTTTATCTGTGCTAATCGTATTTGATCTGCTAAGAAAGCAGCGTCAGGAATACTTACTGCATCAGAGTTAACTATATCCTCATCTAGGTTACCGTATTTCTTAATAGCAGTAATTAAACGATCAGGATCTAAGCCATAGCTATTAAGTCTATCTCTAGCCCAACGACCAGTATCAGACACTTGTCCTGCCTCCGCGTCCACACGTACTTTCTCTAACAATTTACTGATAGAATCAAGAGCGAAGCTCATACGAGCGCCCCTAATAGCGTTAGTCTGTGCAGAAACTAGGTTAAGCTTATAGAAAATCTTCATGGTCTGTTGCATGAAAGGGGAAGTAGTGTTAACGCCCTCAGTATATAGAATATCGTTAGCAGTAACTACATGCCCTGACTCTATTAGCCGCGCTAGTTCTTTGTTGCTCAGATCTCTTACATCAATAGGTGTATAAGGCATACCTATTTCTGCAGGGACAGAATAGTAATCCGCAGTAATACCTTGCAAGAAAGCTTTAGTTACTCTTCCCAGGTACTTTACCTTTTCTTTGCCTGTCAATCCAATAGTACCATAGAACATCTCACCTACGTTAGCAAAGGCGTTCATGTCCATAAGGCGTAGAGTAGTAGTAGTAATCAATGTGTTGTTTACTGCTCTCAGATAAGGGTTGTCTACTTTCTGATACGTACCTCGGTAGATTGACATTAAATTAGTTGACCACTCGACTAACTCATTGTAAGTGTTCTCATCTATCTCTCCTTCAACCTTGGCTTGATCTAGTAAGTAAGCTATACTTGTACCGTCCCTACCAAATCTGTCTGTAAGTACTGCATCTGAAATAAGCCTATCCGCTGTATTAATGATCGCAGCAAGAGTATTCTTAGTCTCATACTTATCTCGGAAATCTTTGGTCTGAGCTAAAGGGGTACTTCTAAGCATAGCAATGTCTTGTAACTGAGAGTTACCACTCTTAATACCTTCTGCAAGTGTTGTAGCAAACTCCCTATTAATTATAATAGGTGGCACATTACCTGTACCCACTCGCGCAGGCTGTCCAATCAAGCTCGTAATAAAATCTTCATCTATAGTTTTAGAGTCAAAGGAATTAGCTGCAAGTAAGGCTCCCTCTTCTCTAACTTGTCTGGCAGTGATTAAACCACTATCACCTGATTGCTCCATCAAAGCAGCAACCAAATCTTCTACTCCATCGATGTCTTCACTGAGGGTTTGGATAGCATCATTCTGTTCCTGAGTAAGAAGAGAGGGGTCGGTTTGTAATATCTTTTCAAAGTCAGCGGTATTCTTAGCACCAGTAGATTTAAATGCAGCGTTAAGAGAAGGTAGCTTGGATATGATCTGTCCTCTCTGATAATCGATTTCGGAATGAGCATTAGTGCCTACAAAAATTGCATCCCGGTTTATAAGCCCCATAATAGTTTGTATATTATTATTAGACGTACCATCTTCTTTGAAGGCGTATTTATTTAGCTTACGATCGGTGGCTCTGAACGCAGACATAGGGTCTTTTAAAAAACCTTTAAATCCTTTCTTGATATTTTGTTTAGTAGTGAGTGGGACGGAATTGAGAGGCTGAGTATTAACTGACTCCGCTTTCATTCTGACCTCAGAAGAAACAGCACCCACAGACTTCTTAACACCGCCTGATACCTGTCTCTGATTCTCTTCTATTCTACTTAAATCATTACGCTTGTTAGACTCAGGTGAGAATGCAGAGATTATTGCATTAACATCATTGAGAGTATCTAGACCATCAGTAACTCTGCCTTGGGTTACTGCGTTAAAACCACCACCAATCAAGCCACCTGCTGCTGCGTTACGAGTAACATCTTTAGCCAGCTCAGTCCAGTTGATTGTCTCTGAAGTGAGAGCAGCTACTCCTCCTTGTGCGATGATCTCCTGTAGACCTTCAGTTACAGCCTCACGGCCACCTGCTCTTACTGCTGACTTAACGTAGCTCTCAAAGCCTTGGCGTTGCAGCATTTGTTTTTGTGCAAACTCTTGTAGTGTTTTACCTGTGTCAGCCAGAGTGCCTGCAATATGTTTCTTAAGTTGAGCTTCTGCTATCTCTCTAGTTACACCTTTCTCGTTCATAATAGAGTCTACAAACAATTCCTTACCTTCTTTAGTAAGCATGTTTTTACCTGTAAGGCCTGCTCCCTTGAGACCAAAAGCATCTACAGCACCGACAGCAAGCGCTAGTCCTGCAGCGATATGAGGATCTTTCTCTCCTTCAGGCATACTCTGATATATCTGACCTACAGCCAAAGAAAAACCTACACCGACGGAGCCAAGAGCAGCACCTACTAGTGTACCTGCACCGGGAGCCACTGCTGTGCCTGCAATAGCACCTGCTTTACCACCAGCATAAACTAAAGCTAGCTGTGGTGAAAACTCAATGGCGGTTTCAGTAGCCCACTTAAAGGCATCTCCCGGTCCTCTGATGTCGAACAGATCTACGGAGGTGTTAATACCTTTATACTTCTGTTCTGTCTCAGAAGCCCAGTCATCTCCCCACTGTTGCCAGCCCTCGTTGTTGACTAAGTCCCCAGACCAGATATTGAAGGTGGCGGCAGAGCTTTCCAGGTTTACTATTGAACGTTTACTGGCATTAACCCAGCCAGCAAAAGTCCCTGGTTGAGCAACTGCTCTTCTACTTACTGCCTCTTCTATCTGTTGTTGAGAACCGTAGAATGGATTATCATAGTTAGTATTGACTTGCAGCATCTCTGAAGCTTTTTTATACTGTTCTTTAGCGAGTTCTCTGGCTTCTTTGTCCATGCTGGGGTCGTTAATAACTTTTTCTAGTGACTTCATCTCTGCTTTGATAGCATTACTATAACCACGAGAACCAAAGATTAGTTCATCTGAAGTGTCAGCCATAGTACGAATCATAGTAGGGCTTTGTGACACAACACTTTCTACAACTTCACTTGCTTGTTGCCAAGGAGTAAGTGTTTTCTCAGCACCATTAAGCCAAGCCATGTTCTGATTAATGCCTCGCTTTAGCACAAGGTTATACTGTTTGTCTTGTACACCTTCACCTAAATACATTGAGGGCTTAACTATATTTTCTGTAATTAATTTCTCAGAAAATCTTTGACCAGCAGAGTTCTCAAGATCACCGACCTGTCTACCGTAAGGGTCTTTATCTCCAGTGATAACAATCTTATTGAAGCCTTGAGACTGTGCTAGCTTGGCTATCTCTTCATACTGAGTAGAGCCTGCATACGAACCAGCAGAGAAAACCCCATCAGGAGTAATCTTTGCTGTCTCGCCTGCATCTCCAAATCCAAACCTGACACTGCCCTTGTTTCCAGAAGCATCAGTGTAAGCTACAGTGTCTCCGTCAATAAGTCTGCCTGACACTTGAGTACCATTTAAATCAAATAACGTATTGTCTTTTGGTTCAAAGTCTACTTTAAAAGTATCATTAACAGGTAAGGAAGAGGCAACATCCATTGGCTCTGGGATATTTAGTTTAAAGGTATTCATGTTGCCTCCTATTTGTTTTAAGTTTCATTCTTGTTTTTATATTGGTATGCAATTGTAAGAGATAACGCCATGAAAGATGATGGAGCAGAATCTACTTTAGCCTTTTGTGCTGGAGTAAGGCCAACATAGTTAGTGGAATCCTTAACCGTTTCCATAGTCATTTCAGGATTCCAATTACTTGCAGCAGAATTGATAGCCGCGCTAATATCTTCACGATCGTTACTTAGTATATCTTGGAAGTCAGTAGTAAAAGATTTAATCTTAGATGAAGCTACTAGTTCTCCGTCCTTACTGATCTTACCCTGATCAAATAGAGTGTCACCACCTACTATCTGCATCTCGAATAAAGTTTCAGCGTTAATATCTTTAACCCCTGCACTCTTAGCTAGGGCAGCTGCCTTACTCACCATCATCATTATCTCTCTAGGGTCATCAGGTAACCCCTTCTTCCCTTGCTCGAGAGATAGCCGCATGATATCTTCAGTAACGCCACCTTTACTTCTGCCGGAGAAGATACCTTTTTCTCTGACGACTTTACCGTCCTGTACAAACTCAGGTTTAAACAAGTCCTCTGGTAAAGTGTTAACGTGTGCTCTTACTGCAGCCAAGTATGATGTGATATCATCATCTTGATTTCTCTCTCTAAGACTACCCATTTGCTCAGAAGAAATAGGCACATACTTCTCTACAGTCTTACCGTTCTCAGTAACAGTAGTCTTAGTATAACGATTACCTCCTGAACCTTCAAATATTTCCATAGCCTTAGTATATCCAGGTACTATGTAGAAGTCTCCAGTAGCGTTGGCGTCAATACCTAGTTTACCTCGAGCAGTTCTAGATGCAGGGTCATTCATAAGCGCTTGAGCTTCTACCAACTTGTCCTCGAGTAGTAGCTTTGTAATCTTAGCACCTGCTTCTTTAGTGTAGTTACCAGAAACACTCGCAAAAGCTTTGGATGCAGCATCTGCCTTCTTGCTTCTCATTTGAGTACGAGCTTCTGCTTGCTTGAGAACAGTACCGCCTGCCCAACGCATAGAGCCTGCATGAGAAGCGCCAGTTGCTCTCGATAGCAGGTAGAAACCTACTGCTCTACTTACATCGTTAGCTTCCAAACCAAAAATATCTAATAATTTAGAGCTGATACTCTTCAAGGAATCTACACCTAGCTCACTAGTTTTAACCGCGTTTTCCGCTGCTGCTTCGAGCGCAACAGGGTCACTAGGATTAATGCCTGTGAGGTCAGCAATAGAGCTATCAATACTTTCAGCTTCTAGATTTTCTTTTGTTGGAGGTACAGTAATATTAGAAGGAGGAGTAGACATTCCTACTTCGCCGCTTCCGCTGTACACCTCTCCACCGAAGGCTCTACGTGCTTCAAGTCTTTCCAGTTCAGTAGCATCAGGGTTTTGAAAGACACCCATCGCCTCTTCTTGAGTCATAGGAGTAGAATCATTTATCTTAGGTACTTCGGATTCAGGTCCAGCGCCAGTAGCAACGTATTTAACCTTGTCCCCATCACGAAAGTAAGTTCCTCCACCATCATTAACTCGGTTAAGCTCCATAGCCTCAC
>Ga0115008_10002367_pt1 | contig 15597 bp, 13 predicted proteins | sample FraStrMetagenome_FD_87164 | JGI IMG/M metagenome (GOLD analysis project Ga0115008, IMG submission 87164) | Marine eukaryotic phytoplankton communities from Arctic Ocean - Fram Strait ARC3M Metagenome | ecosystem: Environmental > Aquatic > Marine > Oceanic | place: Fram Strait | collected...
AAAAATCCAAAATGTCAAAAAAGGTCAAGAAATTTTCAAAAATTTCAGAATATTTCAAGAAAATTTTTTTATTTATTTTTTTAGATCCGAAGCTCAAAATCATCAAATGCAACATCTTCGACCAAACAGATCTGGCGAAGCATTTGGCAAATGTGGACGCTGTTGTTTCATGTCTCGGCGGTTTCCCAAAAAATCCGGATACAAAAATGACAGACGGATACTCAAAGTCAATCGGGCCGATAACTGAAGCTATGAGGGCGCAAAATATAACAAGAATTCTTGTTATGGGAAGCTGGTACAATAATAATAATGGAAGCGATGCTGGAACTGGATTTGGCGGTTATTTTTTGGTAAGAAAAAAAATATTTTCTTCCTTGATTTCAATTTTCAGAGATTTTTTCTTTCAAATATTATCGGCCGCGTTCTGGAAGACATGAAAAGAATGCGTGAAATTCTTCAAAAAGACGCGAACGATCTCGCCTGGACGATGGTGAATCCGCCTGGATTGACAAATGGAGCGCTGACGGACAAAATAATGGAATACGAAGTTGGAGATCGAATGGAAAGCAGAAAAGACAAAGGTGCGATTATTTTTAATTTGCATAAAAACTGGAGTGTCGTTTTTAGGAGTTCAGCGAGTGAGCAGAGCAGATGTGGCGAATTTTATGCTCAAAAAAGTTGAAGAGCCGATCGATCCATCTTCGGACAAGTACCAAGCACAAATCGCAATCGGATAAAATAACTCATTCCATTTTGTTTGTTTTTATTACTGTAATTGATTAATAAACTGAAAATTAATGTTTCGTCACTGATTCAGAATAATAGGTGGATACTTAAAAATGCACCCATTGCACCAAAAATCAATACCAAAAATTTATCTTATTTTTCTTTAATTAAAATTATTACAAGATAACGGTTAAACTGCCGCTTCAACATCGTTTATGATGTTCGAAATTCGCAGCATGGCCGAAACGTGGTCAAATTTGTAAGACAAATCCCAGTCTTGGGAGTTTGTTGCTGCTCTCGCGCGAATCGTCAAACGTGCATCAGAAAATCACGCGGAAAATAGATGCGCGATGATGACTGAAGGCATTCAGGCTCTGCTTTGCAAAGTATTGCATCCAGATCACGACATTTCTGGCGGCAGTATAGGCAAAACTTTTGGGGTGCCGATACAGATGGGCGGGCGATTTCGTGACCAAAAATGATTCCAAATCTCTTTCAAGTTAGTGATGATTTCTGCAGCTGATAGACAAAAAGAAATTTTATTTCACACAAACGTTTTAAACAAACTTAAATCGATTTTTATATTTAAACAACTTACCCAAATAAGAAAAATCATTCCGAAGCTTTCATTTCTCATCTCGCATTTGTCCCCAGAAAAGCCATATTTACAGGCGCAAATAGGTTCAAAAGAGTCAAAAGCGTTGATTTTGCCAGGCCGTTCTCCGTTTATTGCGGACAAATCGACAAGCGGATCCAAGAAGCGGCTATCGTAGCTGCCGTCCTGGTTGAAACAATCTGCTTCAATGTCACAATTGTGAAATATAATGAAGTTTGAATTCTAATCTATTTTTCTCTCTCGGCAGTGCAGATTTTTTATCTTATCAGCAGCTATTTCCTTTTCATGCAAACAGAGCGCTCGTCGCTGATAATGACTTTCAAAGTAAAACTTTCCGAGATCAGATGTCAAGGGCTAGAGGAAATGCCATCGGCAGTGGCCATGGCTTTAAAAGCTGCACTGCCGAATGTCATTTTCATTCTTCACAATGAAGATCTTCGCAGCAACTCTTACCAGCGTAAATTTTTATGAGAGAGAAATAATGTTCATATTTATTTATTCTAGGTCGTGCTCGGCCATAAGAATGAATGGGAGCCAATGACGCTTGATTGGCAAAATGGCGAATACGGGGACTTGATCGTGCAGCAATGGCAAGTCGAGCATTTCGAGAAGCTCGGCTTATTAAAGGAGAAGATGAGAATAGACATGTCTGAACCAACAACAGCCCCTGGTGGTCGAGGTTCGGTCATGTATCGACTCTGGAAAGATTACAAGTAAGCTTAATCCGAATGTAAGTATTAAAGCTATGTATTCAAGCGGCGAAACGGCCGAAGGAAGATACATCGTCCCGTACGCTATCCAAGACACAGTTCCTTCCTCCAACTGGCAACAGATCCACGACGAGCTTGACGACTTCACCTTGGCCATGGGCTGCGTTGAGTTCGTCTACGATCCCGAATTCAGCTACGAGGTCGGCGTTCACATAACCGGCGATTATTCTGGTGGAGATGGCTGCTGGTCTTACGTCGGAGTCTCCCCGGGAAAAACCGGTAATGAGACAAACATTCATTCCGGTTGGCAGGCACTTCGACTTCCGAGCGATTGCATATTACGTGGAGGTATCCAGCACGAGTTCCTCCATGCCATCGGCTTCATGCACGAACAAGATCGTCCGGATTACCTCGACTATATCGAGGACCGTGAGGATGCTGGGGGCATCAACGCATCTTATTGGGTTGATACCGGTCATCCTTTCGAGCCCGCTTCTAACGTCATGTACCCCTACTTTAGACTTTTAAATGGACGATCTTACAGACCACACTCGCGAATGACAACAACCGATGCCGAACAGGACCAGGGTTCAAAAATCCCTGGAGCAAAAAAGAAAGAGCGAAGAACTAAAAAATTGCAAAAAAACAAAAATTTGTTAAATTTTTGCTCAACCGTTCCGATCCAACTTTTTTCGAGAGAAGCGCTTCACCGCTCTGCTCCACTGATTTTTTCATAAGCAGCTCCACCGCTCCGAAAAAAATTCGACGGGTTTTGAACTCTTAACAGGGCTACGAGCTGTATTGCGACGCCAAGCGTGAAACGCACCCAATGGAGCCGCGATCTATGTGCCTCCACGGCGATGTTGTTGATGTGCTCAGACCTATCTTCCACCACAGGCTCTGCGATGGGTTCAGAGATTGCTTGAACGGCGAAGATGAGGATGGTCGATTGGCTCATTGCGGTGCTGACCTCACCGAGCGCGGCTGCTGCTTAGTCGTTAACGTGGGCTTCTCTGACACTACTTGCACTGCTGACGGCCTAGTGAACGGTAAGGACAGATATATCTGCGAAAACGGCTGGGTCAAAGAGATAAGATGGGATGAGTTCTACGGATGGGCTCTTTCGATTGAAGTTGGCGGCGAAAGTTCGTCATTCATGATGTGGACTAACCCTAAGCTTGACGGAACTTGCCTCGGTGACTTCGGTGAATTGTCACCAGATACCTATTGGCGTGGCCTCACGCTTATTAATAAACCGGGACTAACCTGTAAGAATGGAGATGAAATAACCCTCATGCCCTGCGCCAATCACGACTGCGCTGATGAATTCTTCTGCGAGAATAGTGAGGATGGTCAAAGCTTCGAGTGTATTTGCCGAGACGGAAACACTTGCGTTACAACAACCCCTGAACCACCAACTGAACCACCAACCGAACCCCCAACCGAACCACCTTGCGGTTCTGGCCTCACCGAGCTCGGCTGCTGCGCCGTTATAAACATGGGTTTCGGTCACGCTACCTGCACTGCTGATGGTCTAGTAAACGGCAAGGACAGATACATATGCGAAGACGGCTGGGCCAGAGAGCTCCGATGGGATGACTACTACGGATGGGTTCTTTCTATTGAAGTCGGCGGCGACTATTCGTCTTGGTACGCTCATGGTAACCGGGACTTGCCTCGGTGAATTCGGTGAGTTTTCAGAAGATTATTATGATTGGCGTGGGTACAATCTGCAGCTCAGCTGTAAGCAAGAGTGTGATCCTGAACCGCCAATAGGTCCACCAACTGAACCACCAAGGGATCCTACATGCGGATGTTATCCAGTCTGCACTGACGGCTACTCTTGCCGTAACGGCATTTGCGTCGACATAAACGAGTGCATTGAGGAAAGTCACAACTGCCACAGCTTCGAGAACTGCGTCAACAGTAACGGAAAGTTCAAATGCGAACCAAATGAAGACATATTGAACGGCGATTGCGCTGAAGCTGGCTTTAGACCTCAATGGAAGGGAGTGAGTATATTTTTAATTTGTTAAATCCATAAAAATATTTTTAACTTAATTTTCAGCGAACAACAACCAAATACGTATACAAGAGTAAAGACAGCGTGATCCTTGCGTCTAAATTCAAAGTAAAAAACTCACCTGTCAACCCCCGAACCGACAAGTATCAAGGATTCATCACCTGGACAAAGGACGTCTGCGGCGCCGACTTTCTAAAGAAGATGCGATCCGGCGAGGTTGGAGTCTCGCTCGTCGACACTGAGGACATTTACGACTTGAACTATGTCTACTTCAAGAACGACGGAAAATACACAATGGGAGGCTTCTCTTTCGAACTAACGAAGGTCATCGAGAAGGATCTCCCATGGACTTTCAAAAATGGTGTCCCAAAAAAGAACATGGGTTCTGATGATGTCCAGATCGTCCTCACTGGAATCGACAAGGTGGATTTCTTGAATGCCAAGGGAATGGACTGGTGCCTCCTTACCGCTGCCAACGCAATCATGCCCGCCGGCGAATACCCAGACTTCATGACCATGTGCGTCATTGAAGGCAAGAAATTCTGGAAGGCTCCTGCTGACCCAAACGCTTAAAGTCACTTTGAAATAAATTTACATGGAGTAGCGATGATTGATTTTTTGATATTTTCATAAGATTTTGGAAGGGCATCTTAAATCTGCGCAAAAATATTTTCAAATCTCTTCCAAGTTAGTGATTATTAGTGCAGCTGATAGACAAAAGGAAATTTTACTTCACACAAATGTTTTCACAGATATTGTCAACTGACATTTTGGTCTTCAGAGACAAAATTGCGTTTGTCAAGAGCATAAACGCGACCTTTTTTCTTCGCCACTGCATTATAAACGCAAACCAGAGCAGTTGAAACGACAACCACAAAGCAAATGCCCTAAACAAACTTTATGCGGTTTTTATTTATGAATAACTTACCCAAAGAAGAAAAATCATGGCGAAGCTTTCATTTCTCATCTCGCATTTGTCCCCAGAAAAGCCATATTTACAGGCGCAAATAAGTTCAAAAGAGTCAAGCGCATTGATACAGACACCGTCGTTGTGACAATACTCGACGTTGCCATAGTCAGTTGCATTTCCACAGACGTCGAGGCATTCTGTGCCAGGCCGTTCTCCGTTTATCGCGGACAAGTCGACGAGTGGATCCAAGCAGCGGCACTCGTAGCTGCCGTCCTGGTTGAAACAATCTGCTTCAATGTCGCAATTGTGAATTTCCAGCTGGCATTCGTCAACGTCAAAGACCTGGATGCTCGTCGGGTCGATGAAAACTGCTCTGCCGGACTCAATGCTAGCGTAGTCAACGGCGCGTTTTACCCAGCGAAACCAGATCTGCTGGTCCCAACCAGCACGGCCTTCTTGCAGCTTCACTGTCGTGCGAAAGGCGATGCCTTTCGTTCTTGGAGAGAAATCTTTCACTTGCGCTTCGACGAAAGTGTTAAGCGTGGAATTAAGCAGGTCGTAAACGACTCCAGTCAAATAATGACTTGCGGAAATGAAGTCGTCAGAAATCGGGTTTCCAAGGCTCTTTTTCCATGGAATAGAAGGCGTTTCTGCGAGCATTACAAAAGTGTCCGTGTCAACACACTGAAAATTTTAAATCGAAAATATCGTCAACCAGAAAAATACCTTTTTAGTTTTCTGTGAAAGCCCCTCAACGGGTAGACAAGAACTTCTCTGACATCTTCTCCCTTCCCAGCCTCGTGCGCATTTACATTTGCCGGTTTTATCGTCGCAACTTGCTCCATTAAGACATAAATTGTAGTTGTTCTTTTTACATTTGTCTGCCATTTTAGGAAACAGTAAGAGAGAAGGAAAAAAGAAGTTAACATTTTTGGAACTTTGCCCGAGGCGCCTCGCAAGAATTGGTGCACGAGTTTTGAGGTTGAGTAGAATATTAAAATAAAAATGAAGCTGCAGGCTTTTCCGGGATATTTTCTATTAGAATTATTCAAATTCAATTTTCAAAAAATATACGATGAGAAATGAGATCGAAGATAGAAAAGAGGCAACGCATAATTTGTCTGCGCTGCAAAAAATGAATTGAGTTCACTGTTGTCTGTTTCTTCTGAAATAAATTTCGATAGAATTTGAACTGAGGTGTTTTGTTAATTGTTCATCTGAGGGTTCTTCAAATCTCTTGTCTTCCAGTTATTCTATATTTTTCCGCCATTCTAACAGATATCAAAAAAATGTCTTCAAAAATTTGGGGGAAGGTTAAAAAAAGAGTTCGTCAGTGGTCGGCTAAAGTCAGATTGCGAAGTTTGAAGGTGCAAAATGATGAGACAGTTCGAGAAAATCCAGAAGCTCTTTTTGCCAAGGTGACTCCTTTGAAGACAGAAGGTTTCAACGAAATGACAAATTTCTCTGAATTAACAGATATGATCCTCAGAGAATTTCATGGACAAAAAGTAAGTGAAAAAGGTCGATTTATTTAAATTCTAATTAAGCTTGAAGACTTTAAAAACTCGTGGAAAGAAGCGGACGAAACAAATGGAGGAATCAGCGTCAAGACATTATTCAAACTGCTATCAAGCCAAATTAAGCTTCCAGAAACAACTGGAGAGCAAAAAATCAAAGCCTTTGCACTCCTTCTTACAAATGGAGTCAGAAATCAACTTTTCTTCAGCGACTTTGTCGGCTTCATAAAATCGCGCACGGTCGAGCTGGGAATGCCGGGCTGGCTCAAACGGGACCACACTTTTGTTCTTTCAAACGACAAATCCTGGACGAAAGAACGCGCGCTTTCGTTTCTTTGCCGCAACTGGGGAAAATTCAGAGAGCTTCTTGAAAACCAGTTTATTGATGAAGTTGTTGAGAAAAGCGCGTTGAGAAAATTTCTTCTTGAAAAATTCGGAATTTACTTTACTCAAGATGATTTTGATGAGCTTTGGGACTTTTTGAGCGATGAACGGAATATTGCAAGGTAACCTCATTGTTTTAAAATATTAAAATAAAGTTTCAAGGACTGACCAAATATGGCGGAAGCTGAGTAACCATTTTAAAAATCCTACAAATTGTTCATCAATCAATCCAGAAGTCGAAGAAGCTGCTTCTCCAGCTAAAATCGCATCTAAAATCATCAAAGAACTTTCTCGGATCGATCAGAAATCCGTCAGAAGAGCCTTTACCAGCCTTGATAAGCTAAAAAGAGGAAAACTTGAACGCCGAAGATTCCGTTCGGCGTTGGAGAAATTGAAAATAAAGATAAACAGCCGCGACTTAGAACTTCTATCGAAATCTGAGGTAGTTACGTAATTTTTTTGTTGATTTCAATATAAAAATTTAAGCTTTTTGAAAAGGACGGGGAGACAATTTTGATTGAAAAACTTCTTTCCAAGACAGCTGCTTTAAATCTTATTTACTGTGGTTCTTGATTTAACTAAAATGAAACATCTTACGATATTTTTTCTTTATTTGAGTCTATTCAAAAAAAGCTTTTTCGTAAAGAAGTCTTCTCGACGCGGAGAATTTACCAGCCCAAAGCTCAGTGTGCTCCTTTTGCAAAGTCTTGGCGTACTTTTCCTGGTATTCATTGAAAGATTCTTCTGTGGCTGATTTGTAAGTTATAAGTTAACTTATAACGTAGCACACTGAGTATTTGCCATTATCATCAGTAAAAGTAAACCATTCCGCTTTCAAGAAGCATTTTGTGTTCACAACATCTTCGAGAATATTATGATAAATTTTTTTAATTAGTTTTACCTTGAATATGCTTTTTCATGTACTCCTCATATTGACTCCGTATTTCACTCTCAATTTTAACTGTCACTTCATAAAGCATCTTCACGAGTTTGAGCGTGAAAATCACATTTTTGAGAATATTTTTTATGAAGCAATCATTTTTTTATGATCAGGGCGTGTTTAAAGTATATTTATAGTTTAACCCGTTTTGAACTTTAAGGGGTCAGCGTAGGGAATTCTGTCTCTGGAGTCCTAAATCGTTTATTTTGGATGGCGAGACACTGCTCATGATTTGGCCAGGTCACAGTTGATAAGCTTTGCGCCTGAAAAGGTTCAACACGTGTCCCTTTCTGTCAGAATAAGACAAATTTTTTCCCTTTCTTGAATGGATAGGTTTATCAGAGACTTACAGAATCACGGAGTGCCCGAGGAAAAGAAAGCAGAAGAAAAACCGCCAGAAGAATCGACTGAGAGCAAAGTCGACCGCGCAATTTCTTGCCCAGAATGCCGAGAAAGACTTCAACGCCCAGTTCTTATGCTACCTTGCGCCCATAATTTATGCCAAAAATGCGCCCAGAATATATTTGACAATAAAGGTAAACTCTTATCTCTAAGAAAAGCGGAAGACTTTCAGCAATCGTCATGCGAAACGCTCGAGCTGATCGACACAAGATAAGGTGCCCTTGCTGCAGAAAACAAGCAGTTCTAGACATGCACGGTATCCACGGGCTCACACGAAATCTTCTCATTGAGCAATTTATTGAAACTTTTCAAAAGCATGAAAAACTGTAAGTTCCGCCCCAAGAAACAAAGACTCAATTTTCTTTCAGAAAGAAAGCTGGTAAAACTATCCCGCAAGTTCGATCAAGAACGCGTGCGCCGCCGAAATACACGCCTCCGAGTTGCAAAATCCACAAAAGTCAGAAGCTGAACATCTACTGCGACGATTGCTCGGAATTGACGTGCACATTGTGCAAATGTTTCGGAGCGCATTTAAACTGCCGCGTCACTGTCGTCAAGGACTCGTTCCAATTTGACAAGGAAGAACTCGTTAAACATTTGGACATTTCGAAAGAGATCTTAAAAGATCTAAGGTAAGCAATTTGAAACGCTAACTGAGTTAGCCTAACTCTGATAATTTTTTTTTGAAGGGAAATCGTCAAATCATACGAAGAAGCGCTAAAATCGTCTCGGAATCTGCAACTTTCTGAAAATCAAATTATTCTCAGTGCTTTTCATGATCTTTGCGAAATTCTGGACAAGAAGAAAAAGAGCTTGCTTAAGCGAATTGACAAGTAAACGTCATCAAACTCAACTAATAAAGTTTTTTCTTCAGTGAGGCAAAATCCAAGCTTGCAAATCTAGACAACGCTCTAGAAAAATACGGCGAAATACTGTCTTCACAGAGCGAGATTCTGACCGAGAGTTCTCGAATTAGCGGCGCAAAGAATTGGGTTGGCTTTATTTTCCGCGTCAAAAACGATCTCATTCCGAAAATCGACAATTTCTGCGACAAGCGAGATCAAGTCATGAATCTTAAAAAAGTTCAATTCGAAGAAGACTCGTGGCGGTTAAACGTTGAGCCTGTTCTTTCTATGATCAATAAAATCGACTTTGATTAAAAAGCATGTTTCTTATTTTATTCATTTTTTTTGTTATTTTGTATTTACTGCAGTTATTAAGCACTTTAACCTTGATTCAAAGCAGACGAGGAAAAAACGCGTGATTAATTTTGGTAGAATTGATGATCGAGGGAAAGTTGCTGGATCATATCGGGCGAGATTTCGTGATGATTGTTCATTGATTTAACCAGCGCGCTGAGAAGACCTTGATTGACCTGCTGATGCTAGAAATAAAGAGTTAAAACTAAAATCAGACAATATTTCTTACTTTGAATTCAATACTGAGTTCCCGAAGAGATGTGAGCATGAGCAAAACCTGGGAAGAACAATTTTATAATTCATAACAATCGCCGCTCTTACCTCAGTAAGAAGATCTTTGTTGAAGCTTCTGTATCTTTCAATATAAGACCTCATCGTAGAAATATATTTATCATAAATTTGGATCTGCTTTGCCAAGTCCTCGCCGTTGGGCACAGCCGATCCTCGGTCTGGCCTGAAGAAAACGCATCCAGCGATAAGTCCGATTATCGAGATGTCAAAGTTCACATCTGAATTTTTTCATAAAAACCTATTTATCATTAAATAAATTACCGATTGTTTTCTGGAACTGCTCCAAAAAATAAAAGAGATGGCGCACGATTCCGACATGCACGCCGTACTTGTTTACGAGATCTTCGGCAGTGAAAATGAGATCATCAGAAAAGCGAATTGATTTGCTTGAACGATCGTATAGATTTGCAATGTGGAGAAATGTCTGAAACAAAATTATAAAAGTTGCCAAGGATGAAATACAAGAATAATTTTTGGCAAAATTTTCGATTTTGTAATTCTTGGGCTGAATTAGCGCTTACCAGCTCACTTATTGTTCCTTCGCCGATAAGATCCAGTAATTCCTCGGAAAAACAGTCGACCAGAGGTAGCTCGGATATGAAAAACTTCTTAATGTGCGATTGAAGCGACAAGAGGACACCTTAAAAATATCATGAGAAGAGTTAACTAATAATAAGCTTACGAAAGAATGAATTCGGACAGGAGGAAATGTCGAGAGGCTCAATCGCAGAACAAAGACTTATTCTCCAAGGCATCATTGTTGCTTGAATAAGATCCTCATCGTCCTTAAAAAGGTGTTAAGTTTATGTAAAATAGTTATGATTCTGATTAAGTTCAGACAAGTTTACACGCAGAAAATCTAGACAATTAGATAAATTTAATTAATTAAGGATAAAGTGGATTTATTGATAATTTAAACATTTGGACTAACCTTTGGAAGCTTGTTGACAATAACACTTGGTCTGCTTGCTGAACTGTTTTCATACGGACTTGATACGGCGTCGTTTTTGCGTTTACGAACGAACGCTGGATTCATGCCGGTCTAAAAATGAGCATTACAGTTATTTATGGACACAGCGACGAACAAGCGTGTTTGGTTTCAAAAGCGGGATAAGCCAAAAAAGCGGCCTTTAGTATCAATTTCGAAAGTCTGAAAGTCTTATTTCAGTCTAAGAGCTAATCTCGCAAGAGTATCAGGTTTTAAAACAATAAACTAGGGTTTTAGAAATTACACTGTTCGAAATTATTATTAAAAAGTACCGGTGACTTACTTTCAGGCAGCGCATAATACGACACTTTTGACATCTTTGCCGCGCCATTGCCGTCTGTAAGTCGCAGGTGTTTACCCCTGTGCGGCAGGTGTACTTGATGCCGTTGATGATCGTTCGTCGGAAAAAGCCTGAATCATTTCATCTTAAAAGGTCGTTTTGGATTGCCCATAAGTCCTTGACATTCAAACACGACAGCAGAAAATGGTAGCGCCAGAATTTTTACACTGTTTCTGAGAAAACGAAAAACTCGTAAATCAAAAACGAGGAACGTCAGCTCCGTTGAACACTGAACGAAGGTTGGAAAGTTTAAAAAACAGTACCTTTGCAACCCTCGCAAGACAGGACATTGTAGTGGAAGCCATTTGCAGTTTGACCGCAGATTTCGCACAGCTCGTCGCCAAGCAGCTTTGGGGCGGGTCCTTTTCGATGAATTTTGCGCTTCATTCGCTCAGTATTGTAAAGATCTTCCAGGTCTTGCTGAATTTTTTTATTTTATTATCACCGATAAAATTAATTTTGTAGAAAGATGATGAATCGGTGCGGTACAACCTTAGGTTACCGCACCTGTTTGATTCCCGGGGCAAGAACAAACGTTGGTCTTTATCAGTGGAGGTAACTTTTGGCTGCTAAATCTCACCTTTGAAGCATTTGGCATCGATGTAATCTTCTTTTTGATGAAGTCGTCCATATTTTTGATAAGTGTGTTTTTCTCTTTTTTGAAGCTTTTTTTTGTTTCAGATAAGTTTTCGGTCGTTCGCGGTAAGGCTGGCTGAGCCCTGAAATTGAGAAAACCTTTAGCTCAAAGTCTTTGTAGAAAAAAGAAGCGGCGCACTTGTAAGGATATGATATGAACCTGAGAACTCTGTCTCGTTAGCTTGGTTCTGGTGGTAGCTGCTACCCGGCTGCTCCTAAGAAGGACACCACCACCGGACAGTCTGTTAGCCAATATGCAATTACTCACGAGATAAAAAGTGTTGGTTTTTCTAGTCGGTCCTTTTTGCTTTGTTTTTGGTTGAATCGATAAAAAAATAAAATATTAGCTAGAAAAAGAAAAATTTTTTACAGAAATTTTACAAATTGCGCGTATACGCGCTCTTATATGCTTCACAATCAATTACAGATGTTATTTATAAAAATGAAAATAGAGCACGTATGAATACTTCTCTGTTGCTATTTTTATCTTTAAATTTTACCTTTTTTCCTCTTCGCTGATTTATGACTAGCTCACTGATTTTTCAATAAATTAACAAAAAAAAAACTAATTTATTTGAAATATATTCGATTGATGTTCCGGGACGACCGAGAGTTTGCGTTCATTTAAATAGGCATGTTTGCTGGGAAAGGGCATTTTTGAACGGGCAAATTTACTGGCGCTACAACAGCAAAAGATAAAGAGAGTCAAAGAGTGAACGTTAAGGCGTCACCTTATTCCGGGAATGCTTCTGTTTTTTAAGTGCATTTTTAAGTATCCGCCATTTTACTTGCCGTTAAAAAACAGTCATGAATCATGATCTACAATGTTGGTTCTACAGTCTGATATTCTGAGACAATATAAAATGCCCTGATGTAGGGCGGTTTGGTGCCGAATTGGGCACCTTTTTTAAGGAATCTCAGCTGGGCGCGGGGGTTAACTCTTACTCGGAAAAAAGTCGCATTTGGGCACAATCATGAAAAGATAATATTTAAATAAAGTATTTTGAGCACCAAACCGGGACCATTCTCACAATTTCCGTCAGAAAACGCTGATAAAGACGCAGATCATCACAACGTTCTAACGGCAAACGTTGTAAGGATTTACCCACCAAACCGCATGCCATCTTAATACCCCAGAAACAGAAATTGTTTCGAAAATTTCATATTTGAACGACGATTTTGATTCTCTCTGCAAAGAATATTAATATTTGCTCGTTCCCGATTTCCGCCAGTGTTCAAGTTCTGTATAAAGAATCAAAATGGAACGGTCAATAAATTTTGGAGCGATAGCGGAAAATAATATTCAAATATTTTCAATGAAATTTGAATTTATTTTGGAAATTTTGAACTTGAAATTTTTCATAAAAAATTAAGATACATGCAATTTTTGACAGTAACAGTTGTGCGTAAATAAGGTGAAATTAAACTTAAAAACAAAAGCTAACAAATAATTAATTGTGCTAAAGAAAATCGTCGTAATTTTCTATTATAAAACAGCTTTCGGGAATTAACACTTATAACTTAAAAGATTCGGTAAAAAGAGAGTCAGCTACTTGAAGTTTCTCGATTTGTTTACTCCTTGGTCTTCGTCAGACCGTGAGCTTCGTGGGTGCTCAACGCGCGAACGGTAGAAATGTTCTTAAAGACAGTCACAAACAGTCAAAAGGAGCCTTCACGTACCACTGGCAAAACAGACTTTCGGCGTACATTTTTGCCCTTTGCCTGTTGCTCTTCCTTTTTCTTCTCAGGAGCATTCTTCTTTTCTTGTGCTAGTAAATGGATGTTGAACGTTCAAGATCAAAGATCAAAATATCCATAAAAGATATTGAAAAGTTTAAACTGGAGTTTGTAAGTGAAAGACAAGCATTCATGCGTCTGGTGATAAATTGTGGAAACAAACAGAAAACATTGACAAGTGCGAAAATGAAGCAACGACTAAAAAACAATAAAAGGATGCAGACAAGCATGACAATAGGAAAACCCCTAAAACTTAAATACGCTTCATCTGAAAAGTAGCGAAGCTGTGAGTGCGCGACGCGACGTTTCAAGTCTAAAATATTCATTTTTTGATTTTCGTTTAGCTAGTTTTCAGATGTAGCGTGTTTTAATTTACAGGGGTTCCATACTATAAGACTCGACTGTAGCTTGTTTACGTAAGAATGCTTTTAAAAAACTAAATTTGATTATTTATTCTCACATTTCCAAGATCTTTGAAAATCTTTCATCTTTGAACTTTTTTTATAAATTTTTAGTAGTAAATAAACTCGAATTGTTAAATAAATATTAATGACACCAGTTGTTTAAAGTACCTGTTGGTGTACCTCACTCACTTTAAAATCATCTGAACTTCAAAAGTTTTAGCATTCATTGCGAAGAGTTAAATAAAAATTAAAGGTATTCGCTTTAATTTTATCGATTTTTTTCGAATTTTTGAACAAAATTTGAGAGGGCGGAGCTCTTGATAACACAAAAAAAGCGTGCAAGAAACGTAGATGCGCTCAATATCGGCAATTGATACGAGCAATGATGAACAAATGACATATGATATGTAGGAGGGGATTTCGCCACAAATGCGAGATTTTAACGGTCATGCCAAATCATGAGCAGCCGTAATGAAGCCTTACGGTTAAAATGACATTTTTGTTGTTCAAATTGTGCTTAAAAGAATGTAGCGAAGCGAGAGTAAAAGCGCGTCGCAAAAAAGGCGACGCGAGGATAGAAATTTTAACTTTAGATCTTTTAACTTCTCGTAGCATAGCTCTGCTACAACTTCGCTTCGCTACGTCATAGGCAAACTTTGACCAACAAATTGGTCACTTCTCCGAAAAGGGTTAAAACATTTAAATAATCGCAAATGAGCATGGAATAAATGGGGATGGGGTGTAATTTAGAGTCTTTTCTCAATTAAAATAAATAGAAATATAAATCGAGATGTCTATTGTGTGGTGAGTGTTGAATCATTTTTTTTAATTCGTGAGATAAGGTATTTTCGTGGCTCAATCAAAAGATGTTCAGTTCACATCCAAATCTGCTTCTTCGACAGACAGATCGCGGAATTCATGCTCAATCTGAATAATTGACGTAAGATACCCGCGAAGCACATTCCGACTGTATCTGACTGTACTTACATCGCCCATGGAAATCTTAGCAGTTACATCATAGCCTGATATTTGATCCTTCATCGGATTCATCGTCGCTTGCTGTTGAATACGCCGCCAAGCTTCCTCTCGCTTTTGTATGGTCTAAAAATATGCTCTGCACGAGCCTGTTATTACCGCTGTACCTGCTTTTCTTTCAGCCTGTCGCTCTTATAAGCGGTAGTGCACTCGTCGAATAGATGCTGATCCATTTCCATAAATATCTGTTTACGAGGTTGAGATAATATTTTTAATAAAAACAACGTTTTTTCCGTTGAGGCAAACCATTTTAATTGCTTTCTAAAATAGCTTTATTAAGATGAAAATAGGACAAAATAAAGAGCCTCTGTCCTTTAGAGCGTTGTAAATTAAGCCATGGATCGTTTTGTTCCAGTGAGACTTTGAGTTCCGGTAAAGAGGAGGGAACATAATTGGAAGAATGACCTTAAAGAAGGGTAAAAATAAATAAAGATGCGCTTTTTAAAATTGGAAAAGGGGTGAATCTGTTGTTGATTACGATTTTGCTAGAAAATTGGCTAATCGTAGGGGAGAAGGGAGCGCGAAACGAAGCTTCCCGACAAAATTTATTATAATTTTAAGATTTTTTTAGACGCGAAGCGCCGCTTCGCGCTTGCAGCTTTTATACGATGAGTTTTTTTTTTCTAAAACCAAAATGAAAACAAAATTTTTTTATTCCTTCCAATATAAAAAAAAAGTTAACCTTTTTATATTTTTGAACAGGATTGTTAAAAATTCCATTATTCCAGAAGACAAAAGT
>Ga0115008_10002369_pt1 | contig 15595 bp, 9 predicted proteins | sample FraStrMetagenome_FD_87164 | JGI IMG/M metagenome (GOLD analysis project Ga0115008, IMG submission 87164) | Marine eukaryotic phytoplankton communities from Arctic Ocean - Fram Strait ARC3M Metagenome | ecosystem: Environmental > Aquatic > Marine > Oceanic | place: Fram Strait | collected 2012-06-18
AAAATATATTTCAAAACCTCTATATTGTGAATAATAATTTGAAGCTCTTTCAAAAATATGACAGATGGGTAAATAGCTTATTATCCGCTTTTTATTAGTTTTTAAATCGAGTTTTTCTTCAGTCATAAAAATATTTTGGACTAAATTTTTATGAGATAACATTACTCCTTTTGGTGTTCCTGTAGTACCTGATGTATAAATTATAGTAGCTAAATCTTCTTCTTTTATATTGTTTTTACGGACTTCTACTTCTTCCTGTAAACTTTGATTTTCTCCTAATTTTAAGAAAGAATTCCAACTCGCATCTCCATCAAATTCTTTAAATGAAAATACTTTTTTTAGCTTTGTTTTATCTTTTACTAAATTGACTCTTTCTAACAAAACATCATCAGAAACAAAGCAATAATCTGCATCTGAATGGTTTAAAATATATCCATAATCTTTTGTAGAAAGCGTAGAGTATAAAGGTATATTTTGTGCTCCAATTTGTAGAATGCCAATATCTAAAACGTGCCACTTATAGTTATTGTTTACAGTAATTACAGCAATCTTATCATTGGGCTGAATACCCAATTTTAAAAGGGCTCTACTTACCGTATTTGCCTGATTGATATACTGTTCTGTAGAAATATTTTTCCAAGTTTCATTTTCTTTAAAAACGAAACATTTTTCTTGTGGATATTCTTTTAGTTGATGGTGTGGAAAATCAAAAAGACGGGAAATACTATTTTGCATAGAGAATAGATTATTTTTGTCAAGGTACTAAAAAAGTTTTTACCTTAAAAAGTTCACAAAAACTCTTAACTTTTAAGTAAAAAAAAACTAATTTCTTTAATGTTTTAAAGAAATTAGTTATAGTTCGGTCGGCCCCTAATCCAACCTTGCTATTCTCTTGCAAGATAGAACCAAAAAACAAATTGTTTACAAGTGTTAATACTTATTTTTTGTAATTTAAATACTTTTCAAAACTTTTTCCATTAATTCTGGTATATTTTGAAGATATATCATTTGTTACTTTCATATTTGTTACATTAAAATCTCCAGAAACTTTTAGATATTTAATATTCAAGTCTTCCTCAAATTTTGAACTTCTAAATGAAACCCCATCATTAAAGGTGGTATATTTAAAGATCGCAGTATCTTTAAATATGGCGTCTTCAAAACTTACATTATTTTTAAATCTTGTATATTTAAATCTCGCTTCTTCATTAAAAGTGGTGTTTGAGAAATTAATATCTCTGTCAAATTTCGCATATTTAAAGGTACTGTCATCCTCGAAAGTTGTGCCAGGAAAATCAGTATTTCTCTTAAAACGCGAGTATTTAAACATGGCTTTACCTTTAAAAGTACATTGCTTAAAGATTGCTTCATCTTCAAAACTTGCTGTAAATGTATATCCAGAATCTTCATCTGGTATATAGGCCAGTATATCATCCTTAAAAATACAATTTGTAAATGAAAGTCGGACGTCGATCATTTTTTTGTTTTCATTGCTAGAATTTGAAGAATTCCAATTAAACCAACTACTTCTCTTTTTTCTTGGCATTTTTGCGAAAGCCCTCTCCATAAAAGTAAAATCTAAAACTCCCTCAATAATGGCATTGTTAATAGAGATGGATTTTCCTTTTTTGATATCTTTTATAATGTCTAGAGCTTCTATTGTTTTTTGAGCAAAAGAGTTTGTTGAAATTAGAAATATGCTTACCGATAATAACGTAATTTTATGTTTCATTTTTTAAAAATTAGAAGGTGTTTAATGAAAAGACTACTGAAAAGTAAATTTGTAACAGTTTAAGAAATAAAAGATAGTATAAATGTTGTTTTTCCTTGTTTTGAGATAAACTGAATTTTGCCATGATGCGCTTCCATAATACTTTTAGAAAGTGTTAAACCAATGCCAGAACCATCTTTTCGGGTGGTAAAATAAGGAATAAAGATATTGTCTTTTATTTCATTAGAAATACCAATTCCGTTGTCTGAAATAGCTAAATGTGTTCTTTTTTTGTCTGATGAAATATTGATTGTTATGCTAGCTTTTTCTATGTTTTCAAAAGCATATAAACAGTTTGATATAAGGTTTATAATTACTTGTTCAATTTGCAGCTTGTCTGCATTAATTTTATAGGAATTTATACTATTAAAATCGATTTCAATATTTTTTAATAAAAACTCTTGTTCAAATAGTAACAAGGTATTCTTAACAATTTCAGTTAAGTTAATTTCTTTTTTTTGAGGCAACGGCAATTCTGCTAATTTCCTGTAGGTATCTACAAATGAAGTTAATTGATGCGATCGACGTTTAATAATTTTTAGCCCTTGAGATAATTCTTTAATAGTATTTTTATCCGTATTGTCTTCTTGTAATAAAGAGTCTAAATTCTCTGCTAAACTACTAATAGGTGTAATGGTATTAATAATTTCATGTGACATTACATTCATTAATTTATACCAAGCTTCTTTTTCTTTCTTATCAATTAATTGTTGAATGGTTTCTAAACTAACAATTAAATACCCATATCCGTTGGTTTGCGTAAGGGAAGTTTTTAAGAAAAACTCTTCTTTTTCTTCATTAATAGTCAAAGAAATGGTGTGTTTTAATTTTTTCCAGTTTTCTATATAATCCGATAAAGCACCTATTTTTTCTTTTAAAAGAGTCCAATGATACAACTTAGGAATTTTTAAAAATTGAGTAAAAGCATTATTAATTTGAAAAACATCAATATTGCCCTCTCGATCTTTTCTTAAAATAAGAATTCCGATACTTAAACTTTCAATGATATTGGTAAAAATTAATTGTTCAGAGGTGTTTTGAAATCTTTGTTTCCTGTGTTTTTCTAGCAATAAAGCAGTTTTATTATGCAAAGGGTTTTTTCTTTTTTCAGTAGAAATAGTATTTGAATAATCTTCATATAACAGACAATCAATAGATTTTTCTATGTCATTGAATAATTTTTTTAAATAATCTATCAATAAAAAGAGTTGAAAGATAAGTAGTAATAAAAAACCAATAGTATTAATAATATAGGAATTTGAATAACTGTAATAGACAACAATACCGTTAAGAATAATGAATAAAACTCTAACAATAATTTGTGTGTATTGTGCTTTTCCCATTTATAATTGATGTTTCTCTAATCTTCGATACAAAGCTGCTCTTGTTAAACCTAAATCTTTCGCTGCTCTGGATATAACCCCATGATGTTTTTCTAAAGCTTGCTGAATTAACAGCTTCTCGGTTTCCTCTAAATTTAGACTATTCTCTTGGTTTACGGTAGTTTTTTTTGATGAAAAATGCAAATCTTCAGGCAATATTGTATTGTTATCTGTAATAATTACAGCACGTTCCACTATGTGTTCTATTTCTCTAATATTCCCTGGCCAATTGTAATTATGTAATCCTCTTATCGCTTCTTTTGTAAAACCTTTAATTTTTTTTCTGTATTTCTGATTCAGTTTTTTTAAAAAGTGATGTGCCAATAATTCGATGTCTTCTTTTCGGTCTCGAAGGGGAGGCAAGTTCAATTCGATAGTATTAATTCTAAATAATAAATCTTGTCTAAAAGTTTGCTTATCTACCATTGTATGAATTGGTGCATTTGTCGCACAAATAATACGAACGTCTAAGCTACGTTCTTTGCCTTCTCCTAGTCGTGTTATTTTTCTATTTTGAATTACCGTTAATAATTTAGATTGTAAGTGGAGTGGAAGGTTGCCAATTTCATCTAAAAAAATGGTTCCTCCTTTGGCGAGTTCAAATCTTCCTAAGCAGTCTTTTTGGGCGTCTGTAAATGCTCCTTTTGCATAACCAAACAATTCACTTTCAAATAAGTTTTCATTCAAAGAACCCAAATCTACATGAATAAACGGATAACTTTTGCGTTCTGATTGCAGATGAATTTCTTTAGCAAAGACGTATTTCCCGGTACCGTTTTCTCCTAAAATTAAAATATTAGCATCTGTTGGCGCTACTTTTTGAGCCAATTTAACAGCAGATTTCATGGCAGGAGAATTGCCAATAATATGTTCTGTTTGCTGGTGAAAATCTTTGTCTTGCTGTTTTTGAACTGTCTGTAATTGCGTGGTTTTTTGTTTTGAACGAGCCAACTCTACACCGGCATTTACAACGCCATAAAGTTTTTCTGTTTTCCAAGGTTTTAGGATAAAATCTGTTGCACCTTGTTTAATCGCGTTAACGGCTATGTGAACACTTCCAAAAGCGGTCATTAGAATAACGGTAGTTTCTGGACTTATTTCTTTAATATGCTTTAACCAATATAAACCTTCTTTACCGTCTTCAAAACCAATGCGATAGTTCATGTCTAGCAAAACAACATCTACCGTTGTCGCTGTTAAATGATTGCTTATTTTCTTCGGATTATTGGCTGTTATTATTTCTGAAAAATACTTTTTTAAACTAATCCTTGCAGAAAATAAGATGTCATCATCATCATCAACAATTAAAATAGTAGCGTCTTTTTTTCTCATATGCATAGATACGTATATGTTTGAATATGAACAAAAAAACGTTCGATTTTGAACACTTGTAAATTGAATAATCTATATATACACCTATTAAACAGGTGTTTATGTATTTGTTTTACATTGGCATATTTATGGCCATATGTAGTGCAAACGAATTCAAATACAGATGGATAAGCAACTAAAAGTAAAAAACAAAACAACAAAAAAGATGTTACTCTGGGGAATTCCAACCTTCTTAGTTCTTGGAGTTATGATAATGAATTTAACACGAAAAAAGCAAGTAAACCTGTCAAAGGATACTTTAGGGATTCGAGAAGTTTTTAAAGGTGACTTTGAAGATGTAGTGCTATTTAATAGCACCGTAGAACCTAAAAAAACAGTTTTACTAAATGTAATTCAAGGAGGATCTGTATCAGAAATTTTTGTAGAAAGTGGCCAAATGATTCAAAAAGGAACGCCGCTTTTAAAAGTATACAATCCCAATGCAGCATTAAATTATTTAACGCAAGAAACGGCTATTGTAGAACAGGTTAATAATTTGAGAAATATTAGAGTAACGATTAAAAATCAACAGTTAAATTTAGACCAACAGTTATTGAGTATTGCCAACGATTTCAGAAATGCAAAACGCCAATATACGCTAGATTCGACTTTATACAGCAAAGAAGTAGTTGCCAAGAATGAATATCACAAATCCATGCAAGAATATAGATTTCAAAAAGAAAGAAGTGGCGTTATCAAAAAAAGTGTATCAGAAGAAAAAAAGAGCAGAGATGTACAGTTGTCTAGAATAGATATTTCTATTGGCAACATGCAAAAGAGTTTAGAATTATTGCGTAAAAACAAAGAGAATTTTGTTGTAAAGGCTCCCGTGGATGGATTGTTGTCCTCGTTTAATCCACTTTTAGGTGAAAGTTACACCCAAGGTCAGCCCATCGGTAAAATGGATGTTTTAGATGGTTATAAATTAGTAGCAAAGGTAGACGAATATTATATTTCAAAATTAAATGAAGGGATTCAGGGACGTGTTTCTGTAAATGGAAGTAACTTCGACATTCAATTGTCTAAAGTATTGTCTGAAGTTGTGAATGGACAGTTTCAGGTAGAGCTTCTCTTTAAAAAAGAGTCACTTCCAAAAAGTATTAAAAGGGGAATGTCTTTAAAAACAAAAGTCTTTTTATCGAATGATACTAAAGCCTTGTTAATTTCTAAAGGTCAGTTTTATCAGAGCACAAATGGAGCCTGGGTTTTTGTTGTAAATACAGATTCTAAAGCTGTAAAACGAAAGATTGTAATTGGTAGAGAAAATCCTTTTTACTATGAAATTTTAGATGGTTTGGAAGAAGGAGAAAAGGTAATCACTTCAAGTTATGACGACTTTAAAAAAGTTGATGAGATTCACATTCAGTAAGATTAATTGCCTCTTTCAGTTGGAATTACCACTAGAAAGAATTTTAAATAATAAATAACACATACAATGATAAAAATAACAGATTTAGTAAAGAATTACAGAACGGAAGAAGTAGAAACAACAGCATTAAACAACTTAAATTTAGAGGTTAAAGAAGGTGAGTTTGTCTCCATTATGGGAGCTTCAGGCTGTGGTAAATCTACTTTATTAAACATCATAGGTTTATTAGATTCATCCAATACTGGAAGTTATCTTTTTGATGGAGCTGAAGTTGCAAAATTTAATGAAAAGCAAAGAGCTGGCTTGCGAAAAGCAAATATTGGCTTTGTATTTCAGAATTTTAATTTAATCGACGAACTAACGGTGTATGAAAATGTTGAATTGCCTTTAATTTATAACAGGGTAAAATCATCGGAAAGAAAACAACGTGTCACAGAAATTTTAGAACGTATGGGTATTGCCCACAGAGCAAAACATTTTCCATTGCAATTGTCGGGTGGACAGCAACAAAGAGCTGCTGTAGCCAGAGCTTTAATTACAAATCCTAAATTAATCTTAGCCGATGAACCTACTGGAAATTTAGACAGTAAAAGTGGAAATGAAGTCATGGAATTATTAACAGAATTGCATGCCACAGGAGCTACGATTATTATGGTTACGCACTCCTCGTATGATGCGCAATTTTCATCGAGAATCATCACCTTAAAAGATGGAGAAATAATTTCAGAAAAAGCAAATGAACATTTCATAGATGTTTTGGTGAAGTAACTTTTTATACAAGAAAGAAAGCAAATAAGAAATTTCGTCTAATTGATAGCGAAGTGCTCACATGAAAACACAAAATAATGGTACATATTTGGTTTAAAATATTTTTCAGGAATCAGCAAAAAAATGGATTAAATACATTCATAAATATTAGTGGTTTAACAATGGGTTTGGCTGTCTTGCTAATTGTTTTGTTGTATTTAAAGGAAGAACAAAGTTACAATCAATGGAACCCGAATAAAGAGGATGTTTACAGAGTAAATTTGAAACAGGCTAAAAGTGGTGAAGTTTGGTATACTGTAAATGCAGGTATGTATCTTACTTTTCCTAAAGAGATACCTGAAGTTACAGAAGCGTTAATGGTAAAGCCATTTTATAGAAGTAGGGTGATACAATTTAATGATGTTTTTGAGTTCACTGATAAAACGATTATAACAGAACCTCAATTTTTTGATTTTTTTCCTTTTGAAATTATAGAGGGGGCTACTCAAAAATTTACAGAAACCAGATCACATATCGCTTTGTCTGAAGCATACGCAGCGCGTATTTTTAAGGGAGATAAAGCAATTGGAAATTCAGTTAAAATTGGAAACAAAAATTATGTCGTTGCCTGTGTGTATAAAATCCCAAAAAACTCACATCAAGAACCCGATTTGTTAATACAGTTTGAAAAAGACTTTGAAGTGCATTGGGGAAATCATAACAACGAATTGTTCTGTAGCGTAGCTAAGGGAACAGATGTCGCCATTTTAAAACAAAAAATGGATCAAATCATTCACAAAATATATAAAGCTATTGCAGAAGAAAATGGAATTACAGCAGAAGAATTTGACAACCGTTATGGAATACCCACTGTTCTTTTAGATCAATTAGATACCATATACCTTCACAATACAGCAAAAAGAGCAGGAGCCAGCGGCACTGGAAATTATCAGTTATTAATGATCTTACTGGGGCTTTCACTATTATTAATTGTTATTTCCTGTGTAAATTTCATCAATTTGTCCCTTGCAACGGCAAGTCAAAGAGCAAAAGAAGTAGGGGTTAAGAAAACATTGGGAGTATCAAAAAAACAACTGCAAATTCAATATGTATTAGAAATTGTTTTACAAGGACTTATCTCTTTTGTTTTTGCAATGGTCATTGTAGAAGTAGCCTTGCCATTTTTTAATGATTTTGTTCAAAAAGAAATTTCAATATTGCATACAGATTTGTTTGCAACCATAGGGGGTACCGCTCTTTTAATTTCATTGTTTGTTGGAAGTATTCCTGCAATTTATCTGTCAAATTTTAAATCGATAGCTGTCTTAAAAGGAAGTGTCGCTAAAAGTAAAAAAGGGAATTTAGCTAGAAATTTAATGTTGGGTCTTCAGTTTTTAATTTCAGGATTCTTTATTATTAGTATGTTAATTGTTGGAAATCAGGTACAGTTCATGATGGAGAAAGAACTTGGTTTTGATACAGAACAGTTGCTGTCTGTAGATGTATATCCCATAGATAATAAGTATAAAAAATACCTGCTTACAAGAGATCTTTTATCTAAAAATAAAAATATTACACATGTGAGTTCCAGTATGTTTGTTCCAGGAGAAGGCTGGGTGAGTGGTACTGGATTGCGACATAAAAAGAATGATGTAGATTTTAATGCAGCCTCTAATTTAGTGGATTATAACTATATAGATTTTGCAAAAATACGACTTCTTAAAGGGCGTAATTTTTCTAAAAACAGAACTTCAGACACCATTAATAAAATTATAATTAATGAAACTGCTGCCAAAAAATTAGGCATTTATAAAAGTCCAATTGGTGAGGTTCTTCACCTAGGTTGGTTAGAAGATAACCAACCAGGTTTGGAAGTAATTGGTATGGTGAAAGATTATCATTTTGATGGGTTTGATACAGAAATTGGTCCGATGTTTTTTACTCTTTGGGAAAGTTTTGATTTTACGAAAACATGGTTGCCTGCCATTCAGTTTAAAATAAAACCAACTTCTATAAACCAAACAATTTCAGAAATAGAAGATTTTTGGAAAAACAATGTAGACGCTACCTATCCTTTTTCCTATGAGTTTTTGGATCAAAAATTTGCAAAAACCTACAAGAAATATAAACAACAACAAACTATGTTTTTAGTATTATCAATAATTGTTATTATAATTTCCTTATTGGGTCTATTCGCTTTAGCAACCTTAACCATTCAGCAACGTCTTAAAGAAGTTGCCATTCGAAAAACATTAGGAGCCTCTGCAAATGAAATTATGTTTCAATTATTAAAAAGTTTCTTGAAAATTGTACTTATTTCCTCCATATTATTAGTTCCTATAGGCTACTTTTTTATGCAAAATTGGTTAAATAATTTTGCCTATAGCATAGAAATGCCTTTACTTCCCTTTATAATTACCCCCATTATTTTGATCGTATTGGTGTTTGGTGTGGTCGGTTTTAAAGCGTATAAAGCCACAAAAATAGATTTGATAACCTATTTAAAATTCGAATAGAGATGCTACAAACTTGGTTTAAAATATTTTTTAGAAATAGTAAAAAGAATTGGTTCAACATCCTCATAAATATTTTGGGATTAACCCTTGGTTTTACAGGTCTCCTATTGGTACTCTTGTTTTTTAATGATGAACAGGGGTATAATGCAAGCAACCCTAATGTAAATGAATTATATAGAGTACTTCATAAAATGGAAAATGGAGAAATTTGGGAATCTAGCACAAAGGTAGAAGGGCCAAAATATTTAGAGGACATTCCTGAAGTTACCGCCTATTATTTGAGTACTGGATGGTACGAAGATTCGGTTGTGAAAATTGGTGCTAAACAAGTATATACCAGAGATATGTTAAGAGGCAATGCCAGTTTTTTTGACCTCTTTCCTTTTAAAATTTTAGAAGGAAGTGCGGTTGCTTTTAAAGAGCTTCACTCAAACGCTGCGATCTCAGAAAAACAAGCAAAAATTTATTTTGGCAATAGCTCTGCTATTGGAAAAACAATGGAGTTTAAAGGGAGGTCTTATGTAATTACAACAGTGTATAAAATAGTTGGGAAACATTATTTTATGCCCCAAGTTGTCATACAATTTAAAGAAACTCCAGAAGGTCATTGGGGTAATTTTTCTAATGATTTGTTTGTAAAAACAACTAGTGGAGCTGCTTTGGAGGAAATTAATAAAAAAGCAAATAATGTTTGGTATGCGAATGCAATAGTTCCTATGGCAAAAAAAGAGGGGCTTTCCCCTGAAGCGTATATAAAGAAATATGGAGTTACTATTATTCTAGAACCTCTAAAGGACATCCGTTTAAAAACAATTGCCAATCAAGCAGGACCCGAAGGGAAAGGAAATTATCAGTTAATTATTATTATGTTGTCTCTCTCGGTATTACTAATTATAATTTCTTGTGTAAACTTTATTAATCTTTCCATCGCATCGGCTTCACAAAGAGCTAAAGAAGTAGGAGTGAAGAAGACTTTAGGACTCTCTAAAAGTACCTTGACAAGAGCTTATGCGCTAGAAATTATTTTTCAAGCTGGTATTGCTTTTCTTTTGTCCTTACTATTAGTAGAACTTATTTTACCTTCTTTTAATGATTTTATGGACAAGGAAATTTCCATTCTTCAGGCTCAAATACTTTTTAATATGGCTTTTATTGCCCTATTGGTATCTATTGTAATTGGCTATATTCCTGCTATTTATATTTCTAAATTTAAAACTGTAGAAGTTTTAAAAGGCAATGTTTCTAGAAGTAAACAAGGTGTTTTTGCCAGAAATAGTATGTTGGGAATTCAGTTTTTAATTTCTGGTTTTTTTCTTATTGGCTCTTTAATCATTTACAATCAAGTACGTTATATGATGCATAAAGACCTTGGTTTTAATGGAGATCAAGTTATTATGCTGTCTATGAATGCATCTAAAAATAGATATAAAAACTATGAATTGGCTAAAAAAGAGTTAATTAAACACCCAAATATAGAGGCTATAACCAGTAATTCGTTTATTATTGGAGGAGGAAGTTCAATGACAACAAACATAGCCAATAAGGACGTTTCTGTTCAAACTCATGTAAATGCAATGGATTATAATTATTTACAAACTATGAATGTTAGGTTATTAAAAGGACGTTTTTTAGAGGAAAATAAAGCATCAGACACCATTAAAAATGTGATCATAAATGAAACCTTAGCCAAAGCATTTCAAATCTATGAGGATCCTATAGGTAAAAGAATAACATCAGATTTTAACTCTGATACTATAAAGGGTAGTTTGGAAGTAGTAGGTATGATTAAAGATTACCACGTGTTAGGTTTAGATTCTAAGATTCCGCCAACAATGTTGTATCACTGGAATACCTTTAACTGGATGAAGCAAAATTTATGGCAAATGCAATTTAAAATCAAGTCCAATTCTATTTCAGAAACTCTAAAATATATAGAAAATTACTGGAATAAACATATAGAACAAGGCTATCCTTTTCATCCACAATTTCTCAACAAACGCTTTGCAAGAACCTATGCTAAATATCAAAAACAAAAAACTTTATTTCTCATTCTAACAACGGTAGTTATTCTTATTTCTTTATTAGGATTATTTGCCTTGGCTTCACTGACCATTCAGCAGCGACTAAAAGAAGTAGCCATACGAAAAACATTAGGAGCCTCGGTGAAAGAAATCCTATTTCAACTCATGAAAAGCTTTTTGAAAATTACATTAATAGCCTCATTTATTCTCATTCCAATCGCCTATTATCTTATGGAAATTTGGCTAGAAGACTTTGTGTATCGCATAGACATGCCACTATTGCCATTTATTTTAACGCCCATAGTACTAATTACCTTCGTTTTTGTAGTGGTTGGTTTTAAAGCCTATAAAGCCACAAAAATTGATGTAATTAATTTTTTAAAATTTGAATAGATGATTTGGAAACTTATTTAAGCTATTTTTAGAAATCGTAAAAAGAATATATTATTCTTATAAACAGTTCGTCACTGGTAATAATCTAGGAGTACCTTCTCCTAGTCCTACGGCCAGTAATAACCAACCGTCTGAAGCATAAATTTCAAAACTAATTTCTTCATATTGGTGTCCAGGATTATTCCAGGTGGCTGTGACTGTTCCTTCGGGAATAGTTACAACAGCAGAAGTAGTATGGGGAAATCCTGGGTTTGAATAAGGTGCCTCTGTACAGTTTCCTAAAGCACTAAAATAATTCCATAAATTCTTGTTTTGTAGGTAAATAAAATCATCTCTTCTAATATATAAATCATCGATGGACAAGTGTATTTCAACGATATAAAAGAGTATTTAATCTAATTGTTTTTAGTAAAATACAATGTTTTTTTAAATTTATATGATACTCTATTGTTGGTAATAACATATGAAATTATTTTACGGAGTTCATCGTTGGGTTGTTTCATGTGTATTTTAAATGGATTTAACAATCAAAAGCCGCGCGGGATGACTTATTCAGATATTAAACTAAAAATAATTTATTTCAGTAGATTAATAGCTTTAATAAGCATATACTCTTTTATTTCTTCAGATTATGGACAATCTACACTCAGCGCTGGAAATATTGCAATTACTGGCTATAATCAACATAGTCACGATTTAAATAATAACAACACACAGAAGAATGGTCAGTTTTCATTTCTTTTACTTGTTGATATCGTTACAGGAACCGAAATAAAATTTACTGATAGAGGCTGGAGAGGTAGTTCATTTGTCTCAGGATCAAATAATGATGAAGGTATTTTGACATGGATATCAACAGAAAATATGAGTGGGGGAACCGAAATTGTTATTACCGTAGATCACTCAAGTCCTAGTGGAATTCCGTCTGCAACCCAAGGAAATATAAGTAGCGAAAATAATTTTAAACTGAAAGAAAAAAAAGGAGATCAGATTTTAGCTTATCAAGGGAGTAGTAGTTTGCCAACATTTCTATTTGCAGTGAACTGGCACGACAAATGGAGTGGAGGAAATAAGAAAGAAGAAACGGAGGTACCTACTGGGTTAACTGAATCAATAAATGCCTTACGTATTGATAATGAGAAAGCTCATGCGCAATATAATTGCTCTATTGTACAAACAGCTTCTTTAATTTTAGCAGCAATTGCAAATACTGGGAATTGGACATTGGCAACCCACGCAGGAAGTGCAAGTAGTAATGGAAATTGGTTTACACTTGGTAATTGTAATTTTTCATTATCTGAAACTACAATTTGGAATGGAAGTTCATGGAATTCTAGTACTCCAAACAGTACTAAAAATGCTATAATTAGTGGTAATTATGATACTAGTACATATGGTTCATTTACTGCAAAAAGTTTAACTGTAAGTTTGGGTAATCTTCTCGAGATTAACGATAATACTTGTCTTGAAATTGAAAATGATATTAGCGTATTGGGTACCCTAAAGTTAACATCAAAAGGGAGTATTGTCCAAAATAATTCAATAGCTACTGTTACTGGAAATGGAAGTATGCAAGCTTACAAAACTACAGCTCCAATGAATAATTATTACGAATATACATATTGGAGTTCTCCAGTTTCATCAGAAACAATTGGAGATGGTTTGGCGGAGTCTCAACCTGGTAGACGTTATTCTTTTAGTGCTGCAGACTTTGTAGATTCCACAATGGAAACGAACAATAATAATGAGACCGTTCCGGGGCAAGATTTTATAGATGATGATGGAAACGATTGGGTACATGTGAGTAATGCAACTATAATGACTGCTGGTGTAGGGTATGCATCGATGCATTCTTCTGAAAACTTTTCGGGGTCAAACTCTCAATATGAATATATTTTTGAGGGTTATTTTAATAACGGAACTATACCAGTTGCAATATCTAGGAATGATATAGAATTAAATGATGTTAACTGGAATTTAATAGGAAATCCATATCCTTCAGCCATCGATGTTGATTTATTTTTTGCACAGAATACTTTTATAGCGGAAAATACAACTGTTATTTCATATGATCCTTCAAATGGTAACAATCACTATAGTACAGGAATTGATGCTGTCATATTTGGTTCAATTAGTACTAATGATACGAATAATACCAATAATAACGGCTATGAAGATTTTACCAATACATCCAATACTACAGAGGTAATAAGAGGATCATCATACGATTTGTCTGTAAAAATTAATACCGATGGAAATTATACCTCTCATACATTTGTTTGGATCGATTGGAATCGGGATGGCGATTTTTCAGATACTGGTGAAACCTTCGATTTAGGAGAAGACACTAATATCTCAAATCAGTTAACGAGCTCTTCACCTATTTCCATTCAAGTACCAATTTCAGCAGTTATAGGAACCACAAGAATGAGAATTTCAAGTAAATATAATGGAAATCCATCAAGTACTGAAACAGGTTTTGATGGAGAGGTGGAGGATTATTCTATAATTATTAAAGGAACAGGAAGTTTAGATCAAGTTATTTATTTGTGGTCACAAAATACACCACCCTCAAGCGATAATAATGGAAATGAGGGTAGTAATTTTAGCACTTCTGACTATGCAGTCATAAATGTTTCAGGTGAAACTGCCGGAGGAGACGGTGTAATACCAGATAGATATATTCCAACCTTACAAGGTTTTTTTGTATCCTATAATAACAATGCTTCGTATACATCAAGTAGTGGCGATGTCGCTCATACTAGTATTTTGTTTACCAACTCTATGAGAGTATGCAATCAAAATAATCAATTTTTTAGAACTTCCTCAGAAAAAGATAAACTATGGATAAACCTAACGACAGATAATGGTGTATTTAATCAGGTTCTTGTTTCTTATTTAGAGGGTGCAACTGACAATGATGATGGAATGTCTTTTGATGCTCCAAAGAATACAGCTACAGATGCAGCAGCTTTATTGTATACAACTATGAAAGATGATAGCAGTAAAAAATATGTTATTCAAGGAAAGGCATTAGAGAGTATGAATGAAAATGAAATTATACGTATTGGGTATAAAACGATTATTGATATCCCAACAACTTATACATTATCTATAGAGAAGTATGAAGGTGCTTTTTTAAATAATAACCCCATTTATATAAAGGATAAAATACTTAATGAGGTACATAATTTAAAGGAGAATTCTTTTAATTTTACCTCTGATGCTGGAGAATTTAATGAACGTTTTGAAATTGTATTTAAAGAAGATGCACTGTCTATTGATACAGCAATAAGTAAGGATTCTTCTCTTTTAATAATTGATCATTTAAATGGAGAGGTACAATTTAAATATCAAGGTAATCATGTAATGAAGAATATAGAGATTATTGATCTTTTAGGGCGTAAATTATATAACTTTAAACCAGTCACTAATAATGAAAAGTTCAGACTTTTTAATTTAACGAATACGCTCTATATCGCAAGAGTTACATTGGATAATAATGCTGTTTTTACAAAAAAATTTATTAAAAAGTAATTTTCAAAAACAGCAAATAAAAACTGTTTACATATCAAGGAGTTTTCCGAAATTAAATTATTTTAATAAAAATTGTAATTTAAAATTGAAATAATTCCTTGGTGATGATTATTTTATTTTTTGTTAATCCAGTTTTTAGCATTTACAAAAGCTTCTAACCAAGGTGAAACTTCGTCTTTTCTATTTGCAGGATAGTTTGCCCAATTCCATTGAAAAGTAGAACGTTCAATATGTGGCATTGTAACCAAATGACGACCCGTTTTATCACACATCATTGCGGTGTTAAAGTCAGAGCCATTTGGATTATTGGGATATCCCTCATAGCCGTATTTTGCAACAATATGATAATTTTCTTCTTTTTCAGGCAAGTTAAATTTTCCTTCTCCATGAGAAATCCAAACACCCAACTCTGTTCCTGCTAAAGAAGATAACATGACAGAGGTATTCTCTTGAATTTTTACAGAAGTAAAAGAGCTTTCATGTTTCTG
>Ga0115008_10002373_pt1 | contig 15577 bp, 22 predicted proteins | sample FraStrMetagenome_FD_87164 | JGI IMG/M metagenome (GOLD analysis project Ga0115008, IMG submission 87164) | Marine eukaryotic phytoplankton communities from Arctic Ocean - Fram Strait ARC3M Metagenome | ecosystem: Environmental > Aquatic > Marine > Oceanic | place: Fram Strait | collected...
ATCCTTATCCATTTCGATTATTACAATCACAAGCATCCGAATTATAATACTGCATATGTTTTCAAGACCCGAAATAAAGTCTTCCTATCGACTCCTTCTTGTTATCCTTACCAGGCAGGCTGGTCTTTATATCGACAGGTGATTAGCTTACTGTAACTTATCACATGTCCAGTAAATGATCGCGTTGGCCTGGCGCTCGGGGGCAGCTGCACGAGCGTGCGCCCCCGTGTGATCGGACTCATGTCGACGACGCTAAAAATAAGCAGCGAGTGCGAAGAATTGTTCATTTCATCATATAAAGACATTTTTGAACATATCCAAAAACGAGATAAAATCCCTTTTTTGAAAAAATTTGAATGCTCAACAAAATGAACAAAATCGATCGAGATGCGCTTTTGAGAAGACTTTCAGAAGAAGATAGCGATTTACAACTCGTAGTTGGCGCCGACGATCTCAAGTCGATTGAACGCGACATTGACGATTTTTTCGCAAACAAGAAAATGGCCCAGATGATTGTAACAAGTCCCGGAAGGCTTTTGACCGGCGCAATCAGATTCGGTTTAGGTAAGAAAAAGACACGTTTTTACGGGACTAACGCGAAAATTTCAGTAGTGGCTCGCGATCGTGGCATGTCCGCATCGATCTCGTTCGACGATCAAACTCCAACATTACTAGTGGAAAAACTGCGTGTTTAAAGTCCCCTTGGGGATCGTCTGTAAATTCAACTGCCAGATTTTCGAGCGACTGTATATTTAAACTTGTAAATAATAAAACAATTAAGTTTAAAACATATTTCTTTGTCAAGCATAAGCTTTTAGTAACCGGCAAATCACAGTAAAACACTTAAAAATTTCACCTAAAAGAGGTAACGCTGGCAACACAGCCGGTAAATAATTCAAGTGGCATCTAAATGGAAATAAATTAATATTCAAGTTCTGGATAAGCTCGAAATTAACATGATCATGTGAAAATTTTCCGTTCTACTTTTAAATTTACCGCGATTCACCTGCAAATACTTGAATAGAGCAATATAAATTCTATTAACTTTTATGTGGATTCCCGTCAAAATCCTTGAATCAAGAACATGTCAACTCCTTACATGTTACCTTCATAAGAGCAACCTTGAAAAGATTGTATCATAAACCGGAAATTAAGAAATTCATTGTGTTTTGTTAAGGTTCGTAAAACTACTTGAATAAATATAGCGTCCGTTCGCAATGCCCATAATCACAGTTGGATAAGGAGAATATGAATTTACAATTTAACTGCAGCTGAGTGTTGATTCGGACAAATATCAATTTCCCCGGTGCAAACAATTCTTGACAATGAGAGCTTTTAGAATCTCGTGATTATTTGTGCTCTGGATATTATGAGAAATTCAGCAGATGTCTTGTCACAAGACTAATGTGTCCTTTTTGGGCTGTCAGATTCCGAAAAAAAACGAACCGGAACTGTTGCAAAAATTGAATCTACGTATAAAGCGGTTTAAATTCCGCAACAACTGTATACCACTCGTACTACCTATGATATATCAGTACATTTGAGGTAATGAGCCAAATGTATACAGACAAAATCATCATAAATCAGTAGAAAATAAATGGGAGGCCCTCGCCCGCGGCCAACTCATCTGAGTAGGACATCAAAGCCAGAGCTTGATTTATGAAGCCTCAGGAGAGTTTGCCCACTCCCTTGGGTAACGTTTATTTTCGGTAATCAAGTCGGTTTTTGCGCGCTGTTTTTCCCCTCGATTTCCCGCTATTGATTTTCAACGAATATATATTACAACAAATGAGTTGCTTCTTAAGAATTTTAGTAAACGGTTTTTAACTAAATTAAGAATTGTAGACAAAAATTCTGATCCAAATTTTGTGGAGATCCTTCCTGGATAATTTAAACCTTGATTCATTACGCGCATTAACAATGACGTAAAAGTCGGAATATAATGAAAAACCCGAGCATGACATCATCATCATAAATAATTGTATCCTGATTAGGAAGTGCATCTTCGTTGATTATTGGCAAATTTGAGTCGAAGAAGTCGGTCAAAACTGCAAAAAGCTCGGCTTTCATCACTGGCCAGTCGTCTGTTTCATCATGTCGGATGATGGTCACGAAATCTGGACCAAAAAAGCATCCTTAAAATCCTCATTATGAATTGAAATTCGATCACTATTCAGAAATCTGTGAACTCTAGCGGCAATTAAAGATAATCGCTCTTTGATAAGACCCATTTCTTCGATTTTCCGCAATTCGGAAGAAGCTCTTATGTAAATTTTGGGAGCACCTTCGAAGCAGAAAATCGTCAGTTAACTGATCGGAATCAGTCAAGATCCGTTATCTCGCTAATCTATTTCTTGCCTTTAACACCATCGACGGCAAAAATCCTCTTAGCAAGTGGGCTTTTGTACGCTTCTCGGATATCTGGAAAATCACAAGTTGCGCCAGCTCCGAGAACGTCTCGGCCGGGCACGAATTTTAGCGCATTCGGATTCGGTGTCACTTCAGTCGTGATGAACAGATTTCTCAGACGAGGCAAAATTGCTCTCGACGCCTTTAACATTTTCAATTTCGAATCTAAAATTTCTTTTTCATATTTATGAAAGATTTCGATAATTGTGTTGTGAAATTTGGTTAAATTTTTGTTATTTTGGCAGTTTTGAGAATAAAGCTACATCTGAATGGCTTTTGAAGAGTTTGCTAGTGCAAGGTCAAAGACAATAGAACTACAATGGCTCAAGCTGGTTAGAGGAAATGTTATATTCCATAAATAAAGCAAATCTGCTTTTGACCTCTTCCTTTGAGACGCTTAAATGGCCTCACCTGCTGTTTCTGGGGTCTTTTCAAGCTCACTTTAGAAGCATGGGATTTTATGGCGCACAGAATAGTTCTTAAAGTTTAATGCTATTCAAATGAACTCAAGTTTATTTTTGGAAGTCAGGGACCTCGAAAACTGAGGTTCCATTAACCCTTACGGGTAAAATTAAAAATTAGTTGTAAAATAGAATTTTTAGAACCAAGAGAAATTCAAGTGGACAACTAATTGTGAATTTACTTTACCCGCAAGGGTTTCTTTAAAAAAGTACCTTTCTGAATCAGTTTTGGGATCCTTATTTGATTCCACAGAATTTTTCGTTCCGTCCATCATTTGAAAAAGCACTTCTTGAATTCCAGGAACTGGCAGAGCAAAGTTGATCTTGGCCGGACGATGGCAATCTTTGCGTTCGCATCTGTTGACGGGCTTTTTGGTACAAAACATTTAATATGAAAACGAAAAAATTTAATAGTTTTTATTACGTCGATGCGTTGGATCGGCTCCAGCGCTGAGATTAATGAGGGGTGAATCAGGACGTATGCCTGGAATTACCGTAGTAGCCGGTATTCGGATCACAAATGACAGCGCGATGTCGCATTAGCGCGCCGAATGGAGCTACAGTAAGCCCGTTTCCCTGTTCAGCTTTGTGCAGCTTGGCGAGACGCCAAGAGCTTCTGCATCGAGCATCACTTCGAAAATAACCTTCAGCTGGTTGAAAATAACTGGCGACACTTGGCGGAGTTTCTGATTTGATCGTAGATCGAGGTATTTAAGGCAGCCGAGATATTCAGGATGCAGATGGATCGGTCTGAACAGGGTCTTAACTCCGACTTTTTAGGGATAAGAATGGATTATTGATGAATTAGCAAACTGCAAAGCAACCATATAAACTTTTTTCGTCTTTAGGAAAAAAAAGCGTGAGCGAAAAATCATGAGAGCCAGACTAGGTCCCGTAAGATCGCGCAAATTAAACGTCTATTGTCATCTTTGATATTAATGCGTTTCATTCCTGCACCTTTCCCAGCGTAATTTCGTTACGCGACAAGTCAAGCAACTCGACCTTGACATTGCGCGAAAGTGTTTCGAGAACACCACCGTGGTCAGAAATTCCTTGATCAGGAAGTGAGATTTCAGTCAAATTATCGAAAATAGGAGCCAATTCATCCGACTAAAAAGGGCGTTCGACGAAAGAAACCATTTTCAAATAGGCAATTATAAAGCCAAAAAAAAGGGATGACTTCTTTTTTTTCCACGAAGAGCGAAAAGGGTAACAAGGGGCCTTTTGAAGGGCTTCTCTCGTAAAACGCCTATAAAAATCAACTTTGAAGCGCGCCATGTTTGCTGTGTCAAGGTTGAAAAAAGGGTTGTTTTAAAAACAAATAATTATTAAGAAAGAATTCCTTTTTTCAAACAGCTTCAATACACAATTTTTCTAGTTCATGATAAGGCTGTTTTAGAGTTCAAAAAATAATTAATAGAAAAAGCTTTAAGCCATCATTTGGAACTCAAACTGTAAAATCATACGAGCTAGGGTCTCCCAACATGTTGCGCACTTGCTATTTTTGAGTATCCCTCTTTCGGCAAAACCTGACGCGGCATTTAGTTAAACTTCTACCATCAGAATATGAATTACCTGTCAGCAATACTTCCCCAACGAAAAAGTCGGGAAGATCGTAAAAATCCACGAGGTGATGATTTTTCGCAAGGACATCGAGACTGGCGCCAAGAAGAGATGGAGGCTTCCGGTGATTGGGCTTAACATAGCAGGTGCATTTTTGTCCGACAGAGGAAGAACTCCTCAATCGTGATGCTCGGCAAGTATAACGACCAGCGGCTCTATTCTGAGCGGCCACATTTGCGCGGATTATTCCAAAGTGGCCAGATTTAGAATCGTTTATGAAGCAGCCGACATAATCGGAGCTTTCCATTCAGTCTGAAAATGAAGAAATTTAATGATTTTTACTGTTTTGTATAAAAATAAAAATGTAAACTTAAAAAAGCAAGAACAAGGATCGTCAGTTTTAATTATCTTCGTTGTCTCCGGTTTCCGATAACTGGACTTTTCGAGCGAACAGGCGCCGATGGAATCGTTTTGTCTGATTGAGGCCGAGGGCTTTCAAAATCGTCAGTGGAGTAATCTGTTGTCTCTTCGTTTTCTGTCGCTGTTTTTGAGGATTTTGAACGGTAAGAAGACTGTGCTCGGGGTGTTGAAGCTGGGCTATCTTCACTCATGGGCTCCGTTTGATGAAATTCTGTGATAGACTTTGTCACGGGATTGTGATCAACATGAGAAGAGCGCTCGCTTCTGGGACTCGCAATACTGGAAAAATCATCATCTGAGTAATTTTCAGTTTTCTTGTCCGAAGAAATAGAAGTCGTCGTTGCATAAGATTTCGCAGTTGGAATTGAAATATTCACTCAAATTTGATTGAAAGAATTATTAAATTATTTTTACCGGATGATCTTGGCCTTTTTACTATCTCAGAAATGGATTTCCGGGTCTCCTGGCTTGAATTTACATCGCTCTTTTTCTTTTCGTGAATATCAAAGGCGAAAAGCGTTTCAGAAGTGAGCGCGGGCTGGTTTTGGATGGCATTATCAGTTGTCTGTGTCGTCACTGATCGGATTTTCGATGCCACAGGGCTCGCCGGCTTGCTCGAGCTGTCTACTGGGAAAGAGTCCATGGGAAGAAAGCTTTTGCTTGGTCGCTTCTGTCTGACAGATAAATTTAAGGAGGAGCGCCGTTTGTCTGCACCGCTTAGTAAAGAGGTTGAAGAGCATGTTTTCGGCCGAAGTGAGGCGTTGATATCCGAGAAGACGGGTTTGAGTGTTGGTCTGCCAAAACGATCATACGTGCCTGATGGCAGATCTTGACGTAGTCGATTAGATGCGCTCTCTTTGATTTCATTCTCAGAAATTGATTTGGAAGAAATCATCGGAGCAATTGATACATCGTCCGTGCTTTCTTCATCTGATGACGATGATGCCGAGATTTCAACGTCTTTAACTTCTGGTGCCTTTTTTCTTTTTGCCAGTTCTTGAATGAAATTTTATTAAGAGTTTGCAGTAAATTATTGAATATTTTCTCACGTTTGATAGAGTTAATAGAGCGCTCAGAAGATCCATTATTTCGAGCGTGTTTATGATGCGTGCAGCACTTTGCGTTTAAAGTATTTAACTCGCGGATTATTTGTGTAACAAGCGGACAAGATGATTTATCGAAATTGTCATCGAGAATTTTTGATCGCGCGCGATTTTCCTCATCTTTATAAAATTAAGGGATTAGTGTGTGTTAAAGCTGAATCATTTCACATACCGTGCTGAATAATTCGCGGGCGGTAGACGACTGTTGGCGCCGGTGCCTTGAGTCGGTCTATTATCGAAGCAACAAACTTGCTGCTTTCTTCTTGCTCTTTCCACTGATTGAGCTTAACCTGCAGATCGTTTCTTCGAACTGGCGCAACGTAATGCATCGGTGGTGGATTGTACAGCGCGCCAACATCTTCGCCGTATCTTATTCTGTACTTTTCGGGAATAGGTGGCGGCTCAAGAATTTGAAACGACTTCAGGATTTTTTTTTCGTCCAGAACACTTTGACCAGCTTTCTCGCTCAAATGAGATTTCGGTTTTCCGTAAAGCTCGTTTGTCTTGTTGTATTTCGATGGCGGCCTCTTGTAACTCGGTGGTTGAGGACGACCACGGTGCAGCTTTGGAGTGGGCGGCTTCTTTTGCGCACTTTTCGTACTTATTGCGCTTGTACGAGAAGGTGTGCTTCGCTGGCTTGTCTTGCGTTTTCGCGCCGTAGTTTCTTTTATTTCAGCCATGACGTATATAGTTCCAAGCTCGAATGTCTTGTCGTAAACTGACGAAAACGCGACATCGTTGCTGTAGAACCCGTTTTCAAGTTGAAAATACGACTCAGATATCTTCTGGTACTCTCCGTAATCATTTTTCTCTGAAAATTAATGTCTTAGTTTTGATTAAAATTCCCAGATTTGTTACCGAGTAAATAAAGAATGACCGGTGAGTCCCAGACATCAGCAGGGGTGGAATACGTAATCCGCTTCCCGACGGCCAAGTTCAAGCAAGTCGTCTCGCAGTCCATTTTCGGCAGTGGAACTAAAAAGACTTGATAAACGCATGCAAGATTATCTAATTCAGTGTACCTAGAATTTTCTCTTCCAACGGGCCAAAACCAATCGCAATATGCGGCTTAAAGCCGATCCCACATCCAAACTCAGCCCTTCCGAACCGAATCTCGAAAGTCTCCAGTTTCGTCATTTCTGAAAAAAAATCAGTACTGGAAAGTTGCTTCAATTTTTGTCTATCTCTCATGTCAGCATATAAATTTGAAAGAATAATTCCACAGTCAGAGGGCAGTTGTTGAGGCTTTGCTTTCCAAAGAAAAAATTATATTCATAGGTTGAAAAATTCACGTAACTGAAATGACTTGCTCGTCAAAAAGCTAGCGTCGGGATCGCTTTCGGGATCGAGATCTAAAATGTTGATTGATTGACAGAGTTACAGCAGCAAACTGGGACGGATATTGAAGTCAAAGAATAGAAATTACCGTTTACGACTTTTTTTACTACTTTTCTTGTGGTCCCTAGACCGTGAGCGGCGGCTGCGATCACGATCGCGTGACCTAGATCGACGTCGGGATGAGCTCTTTCGTGATGATCGTGAACGCGAGTCGTTACGCGACCTGGATCTGGTCCTGAACATTTAAGCACAAAATTTTCCGATTAAAAATCACCTCGACTTTTTCTTTTTGCTTCCGAAGTCTCTGTCAAGCTTGCTCATCGCGTCAGGGGCAGCGTCGTGCTTGATGTCAGAGTATTTCGTATGTTTGATTGAGATCGGAATGCCAGCGAACATCTACAGTTTTTAGTAAACTTTAGGTAAACTAAAGTGACTTACATTTCCATCGAGCTGGAGCGCTGCACCGACAGAAGATGCATCTGCGAAAATGACTGTACAGTAGCGAACTTGATGGCCAACATCATCTTTGTCCATTTCAGTTTTTCTTCCCTTTCGCAGCTCATGGAATTCTACACGGTCAACTTTTCCCGAGTACGACTCGAAGTATTGTTTCACCTTTAACAAAAATACATCAAAGAGAAAACGAAAAAAGAATAACCTGTTCGTCAGTTACGATTTCGTGCACATTGCCGACGCAAACTTGCCGTCGAAATTCGTCGGCAGATTGAGCATTCACAGTGGTCATCAAACGAGGATTGTTGAAAAGTGTAAGCGCGGTCTAGAATGAGTATTTCAACCTTTTTTAAATATTTTATTGCTTACCGAGGTAGCATCCAATCCATCGCCAAGGTTCATGTTCTTGACGACGTCTTGCGGAGTACAGTAGATAATCGCCTCGGACTCATCTGGCCAGTCGTCGTTCCATTCCTTCACCTGAAGCGCACGGTCGATAAAGACTAAAGTTAGAAAGTAATTATAAAAGTAAAAAGCAATTTTGTTAAGCGGAGATACCATTATTGCTCAGGTGAAGCGCCACGACCACGTCGGCTTTTGATTCGAATTTCACGAAGCAAACCTAAAATCTGAATTAACAAATCTGTGACGTCAAATCATGGAACATGCCTTATGCTGGACAAGTGAGACGTCATATTTGGGAAACAGCGCAATTTCTGTGATGGGTCCGATGAAACTGAATAGAACGCTCATTTGCTCTTCTGTGGCTTTTGTTGTGACGTTGTTTACCTTTAAAATGACTCAAGATACATAAAATTGAATTTTTTTACCATCACAATATTTGTTTCAGACACGTATGCTTCAATTTCTGGCTTCTTCGCATCCCCATTTGACGCAGTACCATTTTGTTCGTCATCATCCTCGATAATCATCACATCGTCTCCATTTTTCTGAGCGTCTTCTTGAGCAGCAACGACGGTACCAGATTGTCCGTTTTCGACCTTTTCTTCCGTTTCCATGCGATTATCTTCTTCCGCAACTGACACAACAGGCGTTTGTTCCCCCGAATCAATTTTTGAGTCCCCATTTACCTCACTTAAACTTGGCTTCAGCACAATGGGCTCATCGCCGAACATGTCGTCTACGTCTGCCATTTTTTCTGAAAATGAAATCTTAGAGCTGTTGATACAGAAATTCAGATATATTTTATTAGAAGTCAATGACAGGTGATATGTTTTGTGCAGAGCGCAAGGAAATCTGAGAGGCAGTTAGCGCAGCTTTGATAATATTTTCTTTCGAAAGTTCGCCCTTTGAGAGTTGAGCGACAAAGCAGCCAGTGAATGTATCGCCACATCCATTGACATGAACTGGGTCGCCGCGCGGCACCTTTTCCCAGTTCACGGACGAAATTAAAGGATAGTGCACAACAACGGTATCTTCAACATGGAAAACACCGTGTTCAGCAGCTGTTATGAGAAGTTCACAGTTGACGCCTGATTTTCGTAAATTTTCAGAACACTTTTTGATGTTTAAGCCAAGTTTGGCAGGCGCAGCAAGCCAGGAGCTCTCAATAAGCTGCGCTTCATCAAAATCTACTTCTCCTTTCGTAACTTGCATTTCGGTCACAATGAGCTCGGCCAAATTTGGGAAGTAAAAGTCGAGCTTGCGAATAACTGCTTCTCGCTCTGGAATCCGGAACAAACTTGTCGGATCTGCCAGAATTGTTTTGCTCGATTCTCTTCCGATTGCGCATATTCTTTCCAAAATATTCTTTCAGGTTGTTAATACAAAAACGTAAGAATTATCTTACCGGTTTTAAGTTAAAATCAAGTAAAATTGTCTTACACGATTCAATACGACGCTTGACCTCAGTATCGATCGCAAATTGATTCGAAATTTCCATGTCTTGCGCTGCAACATGAATTTCTCCGTCATCCTCAACGACGCACATGTACTGTCCAGATCTCGATCCGTCTTTGACATCTTGCTGAACTTTCAATTAACACATAAAATCACTTAATACGATCTTACTTTTATTAAATCAAGCTCTCTTGCTAGACAGTCTTCTAAGAAAGCGCCGGGCGAGTCATCGCCGAGTGTTGTGATAAAAGTTGGTCTACGAGACAAGTCAGAACGGGCAACAGCGATAGAAAGGTTTGCGCCGACGCCTCCCACATTTGTCTGAACAGTTGCGTAGTTGGATGCTCCTCGAGGACGCGCCTTCGAGTCAAGTTTCCAGATTGTGTCCATATTAGCAGTTCCAAAAATTACCAAAATCGGATTCAAATATTTAATCCTTGCGAAAGTTTTGCCAATTTTTAATCCGTGCCTATTTCCGAACAATTTGGCTGCGCAATAAAAGGATGTTTGGCACTAGAAACGATACGTTGGTCAGCTTGAACGCGATATATCTTTAGATTTTGTGAAAGATTGATATTTTGTAAAAATAAAAGTTTTCATGAAGTTAGACGCACCAGGAGTTTCGTTGAAGAGCGAATTCTTTTGCTATTTGACCTCCAACAAGGCAGTTGTTTTCCACGAGTCGAACGTTTATCTCAACAGTTTTGCCCCCAGAAAGCTCGGCTAGCTTTGAAAGGATGAAAGGCGTCGAAGCAGGTCTAATAGAGGTTGATTTTAGATAGAGGAGCCATTATGAATACCCAGTGATGTTTTGACGTCCAGCTTCAAGAAGAGCTTCATCAATTAATCCACTGATGAAAATTCCATCTCCTTCCGAATCTTTTGGAACCGGATTAGCAAACACAATCCCCGAGCTGATGCCAACCTCTCTGTTCACTGCTAGAATTTTTCCCGCTTCTTCGATTGAAATCGCGCCTCCGTGAGACTTGAGTCCAGAATCGCGCATGTAAAAATCGGGAAAAGCATCTGAATCGCCGATTGTATACGTTCCCACGCCTTGTGTCTCTAGCACTTCTAGTGTTTTTTGCACGTCTAGAATTTTCTTCACCCCAGACGAAACAACCGCCACGGGCGTCCTTCCGAGCTCAGACAAATCGGCGGAAATGTCGAAAGAAATTTCGGCGCCACGATGAACACCGCCAAGTCCTCCTGTCGCCATGAGATCGATGCCAGACAAATTGGCCGCTAGTACAGTACCAGCAATTGTCGTGCCGCCCCAGCCCGAGCCAGACAGCACTTTAGCAAAGTCTCGCCTGGAGACTTTAACTGCATCGTCGCACTGACATAATTCGAATAATTCTTCTTCACTTGCACCTTTATATTCTTTGAGCAACAATATTTAAAACAATCTGTACCTATATGAATCTTTCCTTTGTATAGAAAAATTGTGGCAGGAACTGATCCGCTAGATTTAACAGCAGCTTCGCATCGCTGAGCGACTTCGAGATTTGTCGGTCGAGGAAGGCCATGAGTTAAAATTGTGGATTCAAGCGCCACTATCGGCTCGTGGTTTTTCAGCGCTGTCCGGACAGCGGAAGATATTACAAGCCTCGACTTCATTGTTTCTGAAAATACATCATAAACTCAAATTTTTTTAAAGCTACTTTATATTATACAGTTTTCGCAGGAAAGCCGGTACTCTACGACACATGAAAAATGTTGTGCTATAACAAGATGTGATCGTGTAATTTTCTGAAACGTAATGTACCAAAAGTCGGTTGCCAAAAAGCAGATCCTCCACTACTCAGCCGTAGACCCTGGGTTCCTTTAACACCTTGTGAACGCCGTCTTCAAAACTAAACGCGAGACTGCTGCTTGAAAAAAGGTGCACTTTGCGATTTAAGTAGAGTTCAAGAATATTGCAATTGAAAAATTTAAGACAATTTTTATGGTTTCAAGGGCAGTAGAATTTATTCTAAGAAAATCAAGTTAGAAGCCGAATTGCTTTTTGACGCTTCGCCCCGCTTTCATGTTGTTCTTTTCATTTTCAAGTTTGATGAGCACTTCTTCGATCTCATAGTTTTTATGCACGAGCGTGGCCCATTCATTTTCAAGTCGCGCAAGGGTCTGTCCAGCGCGTTGCTGGGTGTCTTTACGCTGCCAGTTAACTTCTTGGATGTCTTTTCTCAACTGCTGCAGCTTGCTTTGGAAAAAATAGAAAGTAAGGCGAATGAAAAGTTACTTTTGTGCGTCGGAGACCATTTGATTCAGTGTTTCATTGTATTTGAGCCAAGCTTGCGAACCGTAGTCGCTCATCAGTTCCAAATTTTCAATACGGACAAGCTGATGCTGCAGCTGCGCTTTCGAGTTTTCAACTGAACATAAATTAAGTTACGTTAGTAAACAAGATGACCAACCTGCTTTTTTCCAAGCTTCAGGGTCGTGTCTCAAGCCAGGAGTCGGCGCTGGGAGCGTATATCGCTCTGTTTGCATGAGTTCCATCGGCTTTTTTGCTTTGATTCTAGCGATTTCCGCTTTCAGAAGTGGAGTCAAGAATTTGTCGTGATCTTAAATTTTTAATTTGACAGAAAAAATAGAGATGAAAATACCTGGAGCTGGCAAATGCTCGAGATAGTTTTTCGTTGGCGGAAATTTGTGCATTTCTTTCTCAATAAGCTCAATGGCAGCTTCTCGTACGCCAGGCTCATCATAGCCTCTGTCGAAGTAGGGCAGTGCATCGATAACAACACTCTCTGACATTCTCTTTAATTATTTATTAAAGATATAATACTGTATATTCTTCAAGAAAATATTATCAGAATGTCAGGATATGGCTATCATGTGACTACAAAATAGAAAATTTTCAGAAGTCTTTTCTGAACTTATGGAAAGAGTGAAGCTTTTGGAATATTCTAGTTAAGCCTTGGCAGTTTTAGAATCAAAGAAAAATCAGCAGCGGTACTGATTTTTAGTGATGCTTACTCAGCATTGCTGAGAAGTATTAATAAGTGAATTTTCTGTGTCGGGTATTCTGGGCATTGTGTTGATATAAAATCCGTCTTGGTTCTTCATTTCATTTTCGTAAACTCGCATAAGAAGTTCTGTCGCAGTATCACGAAGGCTTTCTGGAGCGGCCAATTTTTTCGTGTGCAGTTTTTTTATCTCGCGAATTTCTTTCATCACACAACGGCGTGTCTTTTCTTGCGCTTTTTTCCTTGAATTGTACTCTTTCTGGCTCAGGTTCGACTTGATTTTATGTTAAATTCCAGCGGAAATTTTTTAACTCACATTATTTTCAATTTGTTGTTTCTTACTTTCGAGGCAAGCTTCAATCGATTGGAAGATTTTTTCAAGCCACTTTTTTATATTTTTTAAATCTTTATTTTTCGCTGTTTTTCTTTGTAAAAAGTTCTCATTCGGGTCGATTCTATTTCGAGAAAACTTCTTTTTCGCGGTTTTCTTCTCGCAAATTTCACTGTATTGAACTACCTGTATGTTTCTCGGCATTTCAGGTTTATCATCATTTTTTTCCTTCAAAATATCGATGGAAATCTCGTTCTCTCTTATTTCAACATTTTCCGCAGCATACAAGCGCTTCTCATTCAAAAATTCGACGGTCGGTGGATGCTGGTACTCGTCGACCTAAAATAATGTAACAAACTTAATATTTTCAAAATTCTTACCTGAAGATTATCCCCATTAAAGCATCGGTCGAACGCAATAATATCAGGTTTTGTTGTCAGATAGTCAAAACCACTCTCTTCGGAACTATCTTCACGCATCATTCTTGTCTAATTAGATAATGCAGACGAAATTATTGGATAACAAATTTTACCGAGAATCGCGGGACATCACCATCATAACTTTCGAGATTCATGGATGTCGGATTTACATTCTCATCATTCTCGATCTGAGAAGACATTCTGAGTAAAACAAATTAAAAGAAACTGCATATAAAAACATTTATTTTTTCAGTTTGTACAAAACAATATTTTTTGAAGCATCGTCTAAAGGTGACGGACTGTGAAAGAAACTTTTGATTTGAAAATACTCAAACTCATGAAGTGTCCTTTCAAGTTTGCTTTCGTGTTTGTCGAAAAATGCTAGATACTCGTATTTTTTGCGAGATAAATTTTTGTAAAGAAAATCTTCAGGGTCTTCATGGAAGAGATCTACTTCTGTTTTCGAATTTTCAGAGATGCCAGAAATTGGTGGTGGACATTCTAGCTGGACAAGATCTGAATGCTTTTAAACTTTTTTTTGGTGAATAATTAACTCACCAAGATGAATTCCTTTCAAGCAAAAACGACTGTACTCTCCAGGCATCACATGACATGGTCCGAAAAATCGAATACTCGCACCTTCTGCGTTGGAACAGAGTTCAACTCTGAGATACCGCGCTAGATCTGCAGGGCCTCGCTGGTGAATCATCGATAAATAAACTGCGATCATTAAGTTAACAGCAATATACAACTTCTTTATCCATTCTGTTTGAAAAACGCGCGCCGCTGCTTTGGCACCGAGAAAAGTTAGAATTGCCAATGCAGACATGATGAATCTGAATTCTTTGTGTTCGGAACCAATCTCCAGAATGAGCCAGTTGAAGACCAACGTTATTAATAAACCCTGCTCGACTTTCGTAAACCTCTGGCATCCAAAGATTCCAACAAGAGCGAATAAAAAAGAAAATCCACAACTGATAGGGAGTCCCTGAGTAAGATACCACCCAAAGAAGCCGTTTCTGCCGTAGAAAACAGCGATATTGTCGAGGACGTTTATTTTTAGGAAATTAAAAGGCGTTATTGTGTATTCGCCGAACCAAAGTGAGTCGATGCCGATGCATAAAGCGAAGATTATGACTGTTATTTTGACGGATTTTGCAAGAAGAGTAAATCGGTCTTTGGAATGATAAAAGTGAAGGAGGAAAAGAGGAATGTAAAAAGTCGCGCTTGTTGGCCGCATGATGATGCTCAAAGCAGCAGGGTAAAGATAGACGGTGGAGGACGAGCTTAGTAAATCGTCGGAGAAGTATGAAAGCGTGAATGTAAAGAGAGAGTATTCCATCGAGTTGGAAAGCGGCCTGCTGGAAGCGTAAAGCTTTTTAGAGTAAATTCACCGTTTGAAATTGAAGAGCAAACCTGGTGAAACGAGAGCGTCATCAACATAAAAGAAGCTTCAGTGACAGCCGAAGAATTAAACGTCTTGCCGATCATCTTCAAAAACGCTACTTCAGAAAATCCAGAAGCCAGCCCAACATAAAGTCGCATAATCGTGTGCAAATTAACAAAGCGATAGAGACCAATTAAATACAGTACCTTCCCAAGAATTAAAATCGGAAGTAGCCAAATGGGAGATCGAATTGGCGTCGACCCGCGCCACTCCCATGTTAGACGCGTCTCGTTTAGAACAAAATTGTGCACAACATCTGTTGACTGATAAAACTCGTCGGGAACGTACGATGTCTGCTGGACAAGCGCCGAAAGTACTTTTATAATCATAATTTGGCACGCATAGGTGGATACAACTTGTTTTTCGCCATCTTTAGAGCGGTGGAAACGAGCCCGTGTGATTTTCTCAGCTTCAAGAACGTCCGTTTTCATTGTTAATCGATCAGCACTCTAGCCAATATTTTGAATAAAAAAGAAAATGCGAAAAAAAAATAAAATTTCTCAACAAATCGTGTTTTTCAAAAGAATGAAAAGCAGTGAGTCGGAGAAAAGAGTTTTTGTTTAGTCGAAAAGACCGAAGCCCATATCGTCATCGCCAGATTCTTCAGAGGAGGAAGCCTTGGCTTCTTCCTTGGTCTCCTCGGCGGCGGCACCACCAGCAGCGGCACCTGCACCGGCTCCGCAACCAGCGGATGGGACGGAAGCAAGCTTTTCTTTGCCCTCGGCCATGACTTCGTTGATGTCTTTGCCGGCGAGCTGCGAGATGACGAGTCCGAGCTTTTCATCGTCAGCGTCGATTCCA
>Ga0115008_10002374_pt1 | contig 15576 bp, 16 predicted proteins | sample FraStrMetagenome_FD_87164 | JGI IMG/M metagenome (GOLD analysis project Ga0115008, IMG submission 87164) | Marine eukaryotic phytoplankton communities from Arctic Ocean - Fram Strait ARC3M Metagenome | ecosystem: Environmental > Aquatic > Marine > Oceanic | place: Fram Strait | collected...
AAAATAAGGGTGTTTCTAGAACATTTTTGTTGGTCTGAAAAAGTCCGCGTTTTTGGTAATAAACGCGGACTTTTTAAGTTTTGCGGACATTTTAAGTGCACCCCTAATTTTTTATAAAAAAGAAAGTCTAAGAATGCTTGTAGACATTGAAGGAGCTCGGCAACTTCAAGGAAGCAACCAACTTGCTGGAAGAAGAGCACGATCCCGATCTTCTTTTCTAGTTTTTTTTTCTTAATTCATCTCAACAGTGATGATCATTATCCGCCACCCTTTTTCCATCACCTTATCAAAATTCTCAAGGCCTATTCATGTGCAATTTTAACGTCTTATACCAGTAGTCACGTGATGCATTTAAACTTTGATTCTTCTGTTCTAGATTGTTCAGTATTCTACCTATTCTTCAATACAGTTATTTATTTTCAATACTCTTAGAATGGAATCAAGTCTGCCTTTTGATCCAGCAGACTTGTCAAAGGAAGCCTCGCTTCTTCCGCCTCTTCCCAACGACGACCAGGATCAGTTTTCAGAGCTAAGAATAATGCTCATGTAAGTTTCAACATTTTTGGAATCATTGAGGAGTAACACCCTTTTTTCAGAGGTATCGAAGAAGAAGATCTTCTTCAAATCTTGACCGATCACGATATCACTGCCGAAACTTTTCCATTTCTCGATGAAAATGATCTTCTAAGAATGAAAATAAAGAATGCAGAAGAAGTATCAGAAAAAATCAGTGTCTTCAGAGATGAAAAACATCGAAATCTTTCAGCGCCAGAGAGGAAGTTCTTTGCACAGTTCTCGACAATTTTTACTGAATCTGAGCAAAATAAAATATCAGCGAATTCAGTTGAACAAATAAAATACCTTGCTGCTGTTGTGCAATTTGTAAAGAGAAAGATCAGGGGCAATCAAGGACATCAAGGTAAAGGGTTTTACTTTTTCTTGTGTCAGTTTGCAGTTTTATGGCAGTAGAAAACCCTTGAAAGGGATTCTTGGAGCGGCTTTTTAAAACAAGCGCATCATTGAATAAGAAATGCTTTATCAACTTTTAAAAAGCCTGTTAGAAACCGATCCAACAGAATTCGATCCGTCCGCATGTGTCACATTCCAGACCCTATTGGATGACATTGAGAAAGAAATAAACTTGTTTTGATTTTAATAATAACGTTACTTACCTGCCAAAAATGCTTTCACTAAACTTAATATATGTATTTCAGAATGCTCCCTCCACGAAAAGCGAAAAAGACCGCTTTGATAAAAATATGCCTCAAAAAAGTTGAAATAGCAGCGAACACAACAAGAAAAGTCATCAGACGTCGTCAAACTAAAAAGTAAGTTTTAAGTACTTTCTCTCTACTAAAACATTTATTTTCAAGAAAAACGAACTCTTCGAATGTCAATAAACCTAAATTAATCGATGAAAACGAAAATGGTACCGAGACACAAGTAGAGATCCATCACAATTTTCCAGACGATGTTTGGGAATTCCTTCGCGAAGATTTTGCAAAGCCCAAATTAGACCAGCACAATCCACTTGCTTTTTTAACAAACGATAATGATGAAAATCAATGTCCATCACAATTAAGTCTTCAAACTATCACCTAATATCCTTATTTTCTTTCTCACTGCCTGATTTATATTCAATTATTGATAAACTAACAAATAAAAATATCTCATTTTTTTCATTGCTTCAGAATGTCCCTCTTTGGAGGGAACGATGTGCACGTGCAAGAAGACGAGAGCGAGTTCGACGATGAGTTTGACCAACAACGAATCGACGAAGCTGTTGCTAACCAGCTTCCGGATTTAAGTTCTGATGATGAGGGTAATTTGAAAGAGCAAAAGTTGAAATAATAATTTTCTATCAGATTTCGAACCATCGCAGTATCATCGCGGTATGCGGCGCAACGAAGGTGCCTCGCACAATCTCACCAGCAGTTTTGGAGAGCCTAGCACCGACGCGTCTCCAGTGGCTTATCATTCGCGCATTCCGAGGCCAGTGCCGAGTCCGCAGCGAGAGTCGTCCGCGGACCGTCAAGCTAGCCATGGAGAGTTGGCCGAGCTACGTCAGCTTTATTCTGCCGCACAAAGAAGGATACAAGACCTTGATCATCAGCTTTCGTATAGCAAGCAAGAACTTGAAGAAACTAATAAGCTAAAAATACACGACCAAGATGTAATGAACAATTAATCTCTCAATTATATGATCGCCAATTAATTAAGATGGCGACGATGCAACTTCGAGAAAAAGACGAGCACTTGCTTGCGCTTCGTTCTCAACTAGACTCGTCTGAGCGTGCGAGCTACGAATTCTCAAAAAAGTGTGATGCACGAGAGACAGAGCTGAATCACGTTCGGCAGCAGAACGATGAGATGCAGAAGCGGATAGTCACGCAAGAAGCGCAACTTCAATCACTGGAGAACGAGCTCAGAATAGCGCATTCAGACGACGCTCTTACAAAGGTCGATTATTTTGCATTTCATATTTCAACTCATTATTTCAGGCGAAGTACAATCATGAACGAATCGTTGATGAAATGCGTCGTCAACATAAAGAGCTCGTTGACGATCTGTATGAGGAGATCAGAGCACTCAAAAATAAACTGATAGAAGAAGAGGAGGCCCGGAAACAAGCTCAAGCTCATTCAGAAGAAGTTGAAAAGAATCGGAAGCGAGACATGATTGAAAACGGCGAAACTATTAACAGGCTAAACACACTTGTACGTTAATTTTTCCGTAAAGTACTCATCTATGTCTTTAGCTTCGTCAAGCCCAGCATCATCAACAAATCATGCCGAGTGTGGTCGACACAGTAGCGAAAAAGATCGACTTTGAAGATTCTGAATTCACCTTCGACGGAGCATGCACGCCCTTGGACGTGCGAAAAACGATGGAATTGAATCTTACGAAAAATCAGAATAGCGATCTTCAGAAGCGATACGATCAGCTGGAAGTAAAATTTAGAGACACAAGAGAACAGCTTCAGGACTCAATAAGCGACTGCGAATTGGCCGTGAAAGAGAAAAAGCTTCTGGAAGATCAACTCTTGAAAGCGAGAGAAGAACTAGCCAGGATAGACACAGATACCCAGAAAGTAAGTCCTTTACTCAGTTGTCTTCAGTAAATAACAATTTTTGTAGTTGAAGATCTCCTTCGAAGACGAAAAGCGCGACGCACTAGTCCAACTGGAAGATGACTTGAAAAAACACTATCAAAAATCGTTATCGATACAAAGCGAGAATCTAAGGCACGAACTGAATTCAGCGAAAGGTAAGGTTAATATAGGCTCTCATATGTATTTAAAATTCCGAAAGAGAAAGAAGTGAACGCTCTAACACGAGAGCTAGCTGAAAAATCAGCAGAAATAAAAGAACTTCAAACAAGTCTTGATGAAATCAAGAACGATTATGTGGAGCTTTCACGCCAAAATACGAATACTGAAAGTGACAATCTTTCTAAAACGTACAATGCAGAGTTACAAGCTAGAGTTGAAAGAGCAGAAACTGCTCTTAAAAATTTCGAACAGGAAAATGCTGCTTTACTGAGGCGTATTCAAACAAGCGCGCAACCTAAAGGTAACTCCTATCGTTAAGGCAATGAATGCTACAAAAAAATGCTTTCAGATGGTGAGGAAGAGCTCAAAAAGCGCCATGCACGAGAAAAAGAACATTGGGGCAAAGAAAAGCGTCGCTTAGAAAGCAAACTGCGCCATGTATCGATGCACTCCTCGCGGAGCAGCAGTCCGACAACTTCAACGAGGTCGCTTAGCACAACCCAGACATCAACGCCGCGCGGTGTCTCGCACGAAGAATTCGCAAAGCTGCAATCGCAGTTCAATTCCGTCAAGCTCAAGTACACAGAAACACTCACAAAAGTTAAAGCGGAATGCAACGAGGCAATACAAAAGATTAAAGACAAAAATAACGAACGGCTAAAGGTATTTATTGCCTTGAGAGATCTTTTCAATATATTATTTTAAGCGTGAAGTAATCGCAGAGCAAAAACGAACGTCAGAAAAGCTTCGCGAGTATTACAAGAATATTCTTGGCAAGATTCTGGCAGAGAAATCAGATCGTATCGATCATCTACTCTAATCATTCCGAATATCGTAGTCAAGATAACGCTGCCCTTCAACAAATTCCGTATTTCAATAAAATTGCACTACCTCCCTTTATTTCACCTTCATTCTCACAAATACTCACACCATTCATTTAATAAACTTAAATAATGTTAAAATTTAACAGTTAAATATCGTATACGCAATGTCTTCAAGTCTATTCAAGAATGAAAGCTGACGTAGAAATCTGCGTGGAGACCTTTGAAAGGTTAAATTTTAATTATTAATATAGAAAATTTGTAATTTAAAAGTGTTCAAGCAGCGGTAAAAGGAGGAGCTGATCGAGTTGAACTTTGTTCGGCACTCGAGCTAGGCGGGTTAACTCCGTCTGCAGCTCTTTTGGAAATGATCAAGCGCGAATACCCGAATCTATCTGTTTTTTGCCTTATTCGCTGCCGAACAGGCGGATTTTCTTACACTGGGACTGAACTCCAGCTTATGAAAGACGAAATACAAATTCTGGAGAAAGCAGGCGCGGACGGCTTTGTCATCGGCTGTCTAACAGACATAAATTCTTGTGGATCGATAGTTGTATCCGGCGAAGCCACGGAAAATCTTACTTCGGCATCAAAAAAGCCATTTACATTCCATAGGGCTTTTGACGTAAGCACAGGATCGTTTGAGAAGGACATTGAGCTAATCGCAAAATCCGGTTGTGATTATGTACTTACATCTGGAAGAGCGTCAATAACAAATAACCCTGCTGTTGCCTTCGGAAAGGGCTAATTCGACATCAAGTCTTCCAAAATAATTATTCATAATTTTATGATAAAACTTTTATCAATATCGAGCTCTTGTAAGAGAATATCAGTCAGCTATCTACAATCTGTAAAAAAAATAACGTAAAACTCATGATTGGCGGAGGTGTCAACGAAGCCAACGCCGCCGACATTCTCGCGCTTGGTGTAGATTTTATCCATGGAAGCTTCAGTCTCAAAGAATTTTTCGAAAATGATATTTTCCATCTTGGAACTGTTCACAAATCAGATGCTGCTCTCATCTCTCGAATAGCCAAATTGTGCTCTTCCTAACAGATTTTCTTAAAAATATTTCTTATTTAGACTCGAGAACGGACTGAAATCGGATCGTTCGATGGCACGGAGTTTAGAAGAGCTTCCGCGCTCGCTCACTGGCATGCGTTTGGGGTGGTCTGCAGTTGCACTTCTCGTCAGCTTTGTTGTCGCACTGTCTGTAAGCAGTAAGTTTTACACAGTGTTTTGCTGTTTCATTTTCTTAAGTCTATAACTATCCTTACCCATGCGTTGGGCTTCCGATCTGCTTTGGGATCGGAGGCGTGGGCCAGCTTTGGGATCTTGTCGGCCACATTATGTACATTCAAGATTTGTGGAGACCTTGGCTGCGCGGACTCAAGTAAGCCTGGGAAGATACACAGTTTCTAGCTTATTATTAAGACTTTTTGTATGGGTTGGCTACTTGCTTCTTCTTTCTTCTCTTGGCTGTCTGATTGCTTTTGTTGTGATGGCTCATCTTGAAGGCGTTTCTGACTGGCACTTCTGTTCTTGGAATGCTGCAGCCCTCGGTACAATCTGGGTATGCTCATATTTTTACAACTTGAAATTTTTTGTTTTTTTAGCCAATCGTCAGTGCGATGCAGCTGATCTTTCATTCCAAACTTTACCGAAGCGAGTTCCGTGAGCTCCGCGCACTTCTCGACTATTAAGCTTTTTCTTTATTTCAACTGACTCCAAAAAAAGCCAATTTCTGGCTGTCATGTCGGGCCGGCCGGATCGCGTTGGCTATATATATCCTGTACTTTGCCTGTATCTCTTTACTTACACTTGTCATTGACCAATCTAAGAATCTGAATATATTTTTTTTCCATTTTCTGTTTGCTCCTGCCTTTGAAATCTCTTAAAGCCCTTATAAAACTCGTCAGTTACCCTTCTGCTTTTAGACAATGAATCACCCTGCGTGTGAGGAGTTGACTGAAGCTCAGAAACGAATACATACCGACGAATTGAAAGAGCTTCATGGCGCCGACTTTACGAAGCTTAGTGCAGGAGAGCAATTCGCCGCTCTCGAAAACCGTCGTCGTGCGCACATCAGACTTTCAAAGACCGACCCTGAATACACGATCAAGCAGGCGCGGGACTACATTCCTGCAGAAAGGCAATTTCTGATTCGCAAGGATGAATTTGACCAGCTTAAAGAGGAACGCGAGCAATTCGTTGCTACTGGCGGGACAGGCTTCGATGAGAATTGGTGGAAAACTGCGATGGGCTGGAACAGAGAGAGTCTCTATTCCGGATTGCAGAATGCAGGCAAATTTTTCACGCCCGATATTTTGGGGCAGATAACAGGAATGGCTTGTCTGTAGTCTCTGAAATTTATTAATGCCCTTCGGCATCTTCTCTCTACATGAACCGGGATATATTCTTATGTCAAAATTGACATGTACTCAAGTTGTTTTAACTGTATGTTTCGGAGACACAGCAAGCCCGGTAAAAGGTGTCAAAAAGTGAGCTTTCTTCCTAAAATTAATTTTTAAGTAAAGATTCATTAATTAAGGACAGCTACGTTCGACATATCTGAAACATATGGGAACGAGAATACGACGATTAACAGACGAGAGTGCGACTGGTTTATGCATCAGTTCCATACTTGTCTACGCAGATACAACAAGACCGATAAAAACGGGTTCCCGATTTTTTCCTCGCCTAATGGCAAGTTTCCCCGGTCGCTTTTGCGGAACCCTGCTCAGTCCCTACTTGCTATTTCCGCACCCAGACATGCCAAGTATCTTCAACACTTTTGGCTTTTGTACAAACGCAGCACTATCAAAGAAGAACTACTTCAATGAAGAATGCCTCGAGTTCAGGCTTTTAGCCACCCAAATGTGCGATGACCTCGAAATGGCAGAATATGTAAGAACAGAGAACTACAGGTTCAAAAAGTACTGGCTTCTCGCGAAGAAAGCGCAGTTGAAGGAAAAAACGGACAAGATGAAAGAAAGAATAAACCAATTTATATTCTCTTCGAAAGATTCTTCTGAAAATACAAATCCAGATGTCAATATCCCAGGTTTTTAATACAGGAGAAAAAACTATTATCAAAATCAAATTTCAGAATTGGATAAAAATACAAAAACGAAGGAAGAACAATTTGTGAACCCGAATTTAGTTGATGTTGACAGAAAATATAAAAAAATGTACGAAGAAAGGTTAAAAAATAAGCTTGGTTTGGAAGAAAACGGCGTAAAGAAATAAATATTTCATTTTTTGTTTGAAAATAAAATGTCCATATGTATTGATATGAAGGAAGACCACAATTTGTGTCTTTCTTTTTCGAAAACTATGTTTTATTGGAGAAAAAGGACTTATTGATCGAATAAGCGTTTTTATTTATGACAGGTTTGTTGCTCTGATCTGTTCGGATTAAATATTTGCGCTTTATTGCTTATTTCCGATTTGGGAGGGAGAATTCGGAAGTCAGCTTGTCATTCTCGTCAGACTTATCGCTGACGGAAAAATAATCAGCGGCTCTTTTTCTTCTTCGTGTGAGAAACATTCTTCTCTGATGTAAGCTTTACAACGCAACTATTCGTCGGTCTCTTTTTGCTGATGAAGATATTTAAAAATTATTTGTTCTATTGGAAAGCCTATCCGTCATAGACTATAGTGGTATGACTCATAGTGGTAAAAAAGATATGAAGCGCAACCATTATTATGTACTTTTATGTAAATTTTTGAAAATTCAGTACATCTTATTGATAGAAGGGGTAACAAGATAGAGGCGGTAGCATACAGTGGATCATAATATTTATTCATTGAAGTTTGGTCTTGCATCTCTTTCCAGGAAAAATTCCCAGCCCGATTGCAGCTCGGGCTGAGAGAGAAAAGGTAGTATGGTTGAGTAAGTAAAGCTATCCATATTTTTCTTCAATTTCATGGGTAGAATGATTTTTTTCTCTGGCTGAAATAAGAGAAATCGTTCATTGATTGAACTTCAATCAGATCAAAAAATCATATACAATGCCGCATACTTAATGCGGTGAGGCTTATCTTGTGTTCATATATATTTCTGTGAATAAAAGTATATACGGTATGTATGGAAATAGTAAACCGAAAGACATACATGTACAGTGGTAACCCGAGTTCCCAGCATTTTTTTGTACCGACTTTTTGGTAAAAAGTCCCAGGAATTTAGGTAATTTACGAAAAAAATCTCGGCAAGTTTTTGGCGATTTGAAAGGAATATTCTTGAAAGCATCTTCTGTTCCGTCCGAGCTTGGTTTTTGTGCATTGATAGTTGAGCAAAGAGTGAAGAAGTATTCAGTTCTTGAAAGAGAACCGGGAAAAGGGTTGAACACTGTCGAGCTTTCTAGCGCCATCTGTTCGGCGTCGACAGGCGCCTCTGCTCGACTTTGGTTGCGCGCGTTGCCCCTCAGCGCTGCGCGGCAATACTAACAGCGCGAACGAGTCGCCTGAACACTGAAAGCGAGAAATAATAAAGGGACGCCCTGTGTCAGTGAGAAGATATTTGAGCTGAGTTGCGTGCGCTACCCTGAAGATCGCCCCTCGCAAAATGAAATAAAAAAACGTCTCACATCTGGGCGCGATAAACCCCACGCTAAATTTCAACCTTAATTATTTTTGACTTACGCACTTTGAAAACTAAAGAAAATCGAGTTGAGAAGAAACTAATAGCGCGATAAAGAAGAAAGGGAGATATTGAAGTTCAGAGAAAAAACAGGTGAGCAACGAAATTAACGGACGAAAGGGTTTAGAAGCGGGCGCTTTGACCGGAAGCGATAATTAGATTTTGTGGAGGACAATTTAAATTATCAGAGAATCCGATATCTGTGATATAACGTAGATATGTTGATTCAATCTATTGTTTTTTACATGGCTCAATCTTGTACAAATCTTATCAGACATAATAATCATATTAGGTTTAATAACAATAGTTCGATTATGTATCGTCACATTTAACATTTATTGATATACGAAAAATGTGAGATCAGATAATTGTGTATATCTAACAAAGGCCGATAAACGAAACAATTGAAATAATGAATGTGCAAATATTTGAGTTGTCGTGAGTCCGAGCTGAGTCAATTTCCGAATGGATTTCCGCTTTGTGGTGATAAATTTACGACTCTGACCATTTTGCGTTTTTTGAGTAAATCGTCCCCTACGGATTTCATTATTTCGCGATTTTTAAATATCTTCAACTTGTTTTTCTATTTAATAATAGAGAAAGAATACGTTATCACATGCCATTAATCTGTGCTTTCCGATTCTCAATAAGTTTTTGTTCATACGAGCTGAAGAAAGTTATTCATTAAAAATGTTCAGCAAAAGGGCTTAAAAGAGGTTCTCTTCGACAAAAATTCTATCTGACAATTCTGTTTTCAGAAATAGATGTTTGAATGGAGCGACTAGTCCCATCTTTCCCTGACAGTATGGGCAGTTTTATGCACTTTCCAGAGCCTGCCCTGGAGACCGATCCATATCCAAGTGTCAAGATTGCGTCGAAACCGCTGAAACCCCAAAGTCGCCTGCAGCGATTCCGTCCTCCACCGCTGACGCTTCCGGGCGAGTCGACCGACCAGCGCGTGCCCAGTTTAAATACACAAGAAGTCAACTTCGCGGCAAACGCGCGCTTTGCTCATCATGCTCCCAATCGTAAGTTATTAAAGAAAACTTGCAGTCCCAAAGGATGGTTGTTCTTTGCGCGTGCTGTTAGTTTTAAATATTAACAGAAACGTTTTCAATTCTAAAAACAAGCACCAAGTCCCTCAATCATTCAGCGCTTCTGCTAAATTATTCCGCTCCAACCCGAGGATCACGTACCAGAAAACGGGACAGCTCTGCTGTGCCGGTAAAACTCATTCTCATTCATCATTAAACGTATCTTTTAATTTAAGCTTAGGTAACTGAACGTCATAAACCTTCAGCGTTAATATCGGTTATAAACTGGACAAAAAATGGATTCTCCTCAATAAGAGCCTTTTAATTTGAGCATCCTGTCCTTTGATATCGTTTGAAAAGCCCAGTTAACTTTATGCGCCGTTTACGAGAGGCAATAGCACCAAATAAATTCCATTTAATTCGATTTTATAAAACGAGATAATTGCGGGGGCTTTATCACTTATGGTACTGTGCGTCAGATCAATATACTAATAAAATAGGGGTCTGTAAAGAAGTACTGCTTCCGAGAATCTACTCTTTGCGAACTAACAGACCATTAGTAATCATATAAGCGTGTGTCCACTTCTACTCGCACTTGCGCATCGCTGCTCAAGTGTGAATGCCCGAGACTCCGCCTTACGAGTGTTTACACTTCTATTTTGAAAAGATTTTCTGATCGACTGCCATCAAATCTACTGGATTATCACCCTGATCGCATTAAACTGGTCACGTCGATTCCAGAGCGCAAAATTTCTAGTAATTTATTATCCTTTCAGCGGTTGACTCTCTTTGCCATCAATCCTATGAGCGTTCCCTTAACTCCTGCTCAAGCTACTATCCGAGCCCGTATCCGAGTATGCCGAGTGGCGAACTGACGCCTGCAACTCCCGTATTTACCCCCACCCCATCAGTCTTTACGCCGTGCATCACACCCCGCAGTTCCACGAAGTTCACGCAGTCTGTTGGCCATATCTTCGCGAAATTCAAAAACTTGACACCTGTTTCTTTATGGGTAAGAGAGACTCTTATATATTGAGACAATTCACATTCATTTTAGACAGCTGGAGATGTAATTCAATGGGCAAACTGGATCAAGGATGAGTTCAGATTAGGTATGAAATGAGCACTGTATCCTAGAACAGCCGCTAATGCTCTTTAGATTCGTTCAACATAAACAACATTGATGGCAGACAGCTTTTGACGCTATCGAGAGACGAGTTTCTGTATCTCTGGCCACCATTAGTCGGCGACATTCCATGGGAACACATCAATTTCCTCAAAACTAACTTCGCCTATCTAAACGAGGACAAAACGGTTGGTAAATCATTAACTTAGATAGTATCTTAAACGAATTTAGATTAAAACCGAGCCCGTAGAAGAACCACCTCGGTCGCGTTTTCACTCCGAAGAACTCGTCAATTCTTCCTCCGCGAAGAAACCCCATCTCGAGCGTGGCCGATCGCTCTCCGCTGGATCACCAGTAACCGCACTAGCTGACGTGCCACCGGATCGGCGGACCGAGATGCTCCGCAGCCGACTTTCCAGCGCTGCAAGTGGGCCGACCCAGCTTTGGCTCTTCCTTCTTGAGCTACTCTTGCTCGATCCTGATCAAAGTTGCATTAGCTGGACGAAAAAAGGCTGGGAGTTTGTCATGGGTAAGCAGCTAAGCTAGATTACATAAAACGGGTTCGGAGTAGACGGGATCATCTGTTTTCGCGAAACGCTCTGCTTTATAGAGCGGTCTATCAAATGTATGTATTTAGCGGATCCGGACGAGGTGGCGCGACGCTGGGGCATCAGAAAAAATCGCCCGCAGATGAGCTACGATAAGCTGAGTCGCGGATTGCGCTATTACTACGACAAGGGTATTTTGGAGAAGGTGACGGGACGACGGTTCGTCTATCGTTTTACAGCAGACTTGGAGAAACAGGTAGCTTTTCTAATTTTTGTTCTTGAAACTAATTCGTTTTGAAGCTCGGGATCAGCCCGGATCAGGTGCATCAAAACTATTCACATGACGAGGAAAAACATGAGAAAGAAAGCAACTCTAATTAAACTGTTTTCGGACTTACTATCGTTGTGAACTGTCAAATACATACTGTGAATGAATGCAAAATTACAAATCGTTTTTCTCAGCTTCGGCATTTTTTTCTAATGTAAAGCATTAATGCTAAAGTCTTTCCGTTCGGGGTCGAAATAGAACAATTTTTAAAATCTGAGGATATTCTCCAAAAACACGGATTTTTGAATAAATAAGTTATTTATTGGATCTCTGAGTAGAATCTGTCGTATTTTGAAGTTTCAAAAATCATGAAGATAATTTTTACAGTTCAGCAATAAATAAACTCAACGCTTGAATCGCGTAGAGCGCGCTTACAAAGCGAAGAGGATGAGGAAAGCAACCATCAAACAGAAGAGACCCATGGCTTCAGAGAGGGCGAATCCGAGAATGGCGTAGCTAAAAAGTAATTTTAATCGAGCCATTTTTACGCGAGGATAGTTTTTAAAATACACTTACGAGAAAAGCTGAGCCTTGAGAGATGGGTTTCGGGCGTATCCGATGATGAGGGAGCCGAATACTGTTCCGATTCCAGCTCCAGATCCGGCGACGCCGACGGTAGCGGCTCCGGCGCCGATGAATTTGGCGGCGGTGTCAATATCTCGAGCCTGGGCGGAGACGGCGAATGGTCTAAAAACAAGTAAAATTCTCGATCGGTGTCACTCAGCAGAAATCGAAGATGGAAACGCCCGATTCTCGAGCGCCAAAATAGCTTGAACTAAAAAAAGACTGAAATCTGAGCTGACGATTTCCGTAGTGCGTAGATTTCACTCACAATCGTTGCTCCCACTCGATTTCGAGAGAATGAAAAAAAAGCATCTTTCAAATAAAATATTTTTTAATCTTTCATTAGAAAATATTTTATAATTTCAAATTTGTATGGTAAAAGCTTAAAATTAAATATTTACCGGACAGACTGGACAGCCATTCGTCGTGGGGCGGCAAGGGCAACTCGGGAAATCATCTCTCAATCTGAAAGAACGCATTTTCGATGATTTTTTAAACTAGAATTTGAAATAATAAGTTAAAAAGTTTCTCTTGAACAGTATCATTCAATTTTTGATGTTTCAGTAAGAAAATCTCGACGAGTTCCTCGAGCTAACTTTCTGTTCGAAAATGAAGGGCGTAGGCAATTCGCGACTGTGATTGGCTGACCTCCGCGGCAAGCGACGGAAAGCCAGCGAGCTCGACATTCTCTTCCGGCGCTGTAATTAGGACTTCGACTAGCACTATGCCGCTAGAGTTGCTATAGAATTCATTCACCATCTTTTAATTAAAGAAATATTATTTTCTCAAGAACATTTTATCGAAAATAGATATTCTAGAAAGGATCTTGGAATTTTGGCTAACATTCTCTTGTCAGTAATTTCGATTTATCATACGGTATGATTCATACTTGAAAAGCAAACTGTAGAAATTAAAGATAAAAACAGATTCTTGGCAACTCATATTTTTGAGCTTAAAAATTCTTGAAAACCGTATTTTAGAAGAATTGCTTCTTTCGTCTCCCATGATTTCAATTTTTATGAAAAAAATGAGAAGCAGGAAGCTGACAGGTGGCATTGTTTTAACAAATTTTTCACCCAAGAGTCTTGGGCCAAGACTTGGAGATCAAAGTTTGAATTTCAGAAAGAAATCAAAGACGAGACTGTTGCTTTCACTCTTGAGTCTTGAGGAACAATTTTGCATGATTTCTTTCGGATAAAAGGACCTTCGTGATCTGCGAGGCGGAAACACTGTTCCTTTGATGCTGGTTGCTATAAAGAATCCACACCTTCGCGAAAAGAAGGGAGATGATGAGAGAGCTCAGAATAAATTTGGGAGATGGACTTATATTTCTTGCAGAGCAGGATTTCCATGTCAGTACAATTATAAATCAATGTATCTTCTGGAAATCCTGTTAAAGTGTTCTGCACCTCTGCTCAGCTGGTTTTTGTGACCGTTTTTAATGTAACAACTGTAACCGGTCCTTCGATGACTCGATTAAAGAAGATGACATCAAGTGACCTATTTCAAACGGGCTTTTACGGCAATTCAGATATAAGTAATTCTTGCGTCGTTTTTTATAAAATTTTTCTTACCAAGCTTTCGACACGCCGACATTTTTCGATGCTGTGGATTATAATGGAATCCATAGTCTTTGTATAACAATTGGTTCGAGCTTGCTACTCGTGGGATTCATTTCTTTCACTCTCATTGCGCTCCGGTGCCTGTCTGGCGAATACTTGATATTTTTGGAACGTATTCGTAGATTTAAAAAAATTAGGATAAAAATAGTCTTTCAATTTTGAACGCGAAAAGATTATTTGGACTTGTATGATGATTGTTGCGGAGCTCATGTACTTTACGTTCATCCAGCGGACTTGGGTTCAAGTCAAACCGTGGCTGCTTTCGATGTATGTCGGCTACAGTGAAAGAACGCCACTTAATTATAAGGCTGATGGACTAAACAATGGGGCAAAATTCAACATGACCACTATTGCTCGGAGCAAGGTTCGTTAAGTACCAAATTCAATATTTAATCGTTCAGTTTGTGGACCGCTTCCATGAAGAATTCCAGTGCTGTGGCTGGAGCTCACGCTTTGATATTCCAAATAGATATTTCTGGTCCGCCAAGCACTGTCAGATCAATTTTGACCGCCATGGAGTTCGATATCTGCCAACATGAAACGAGCTCAAAAATAAGATTTTGTTCTTAAAAAGAAGTTCTTGATTTACAGCTCTTCAAAGTCAGGAAAAAATGTTCAATATGAATTTTATTTTCAACTCTTTGATTCTATGTCTTGTTCTTATCAAGGTTTCTATTTATGAATTAAAAAAAAATATTTTTATAAATAATTTTAGTGCTGGTTTCTTATAGCCGCTTGCTACAACCTCTATTTCTCCTTCGATTTAAAATACCAAGAATCAAAGAAAAAATCAGTGTTCTTGAAATCTACTGAACAAAATGTCAATGTTTCAAAACCCGCTCAGCAAAAACCTGTCTAATATATCTATTTATGTGCAATCAAGAATGAAAACGCATTTATGTGAAAAAATAACCGCTTTGTTTTATTCAGAGCAGGTATTTGAACGTAATAAATGTGGAAAGTTTGAAGTTTTCAATATTCTTCTTCTTCGCCATCCTCGGCCTCGATGGAGTCGATTCCGACCTCTTCGTAATCCTTCTCGAGCGCGGCAAGATCCTCACGGGCTTCGGAGAACTCTCCTTCCTCCATACCTTCTCCGACGTACCAGTGGACGAAGGCTCGCTTGGCGTACATGAGATCGAACTTGTGATCAAGTCGAGCCCAGGCCTCGGCGATGGCGGTGGTGTTGGAGAGCATGCAGACAGCGCGCTGGACCTTGGCGAGATCGCCACCGGGGACAACAGTTGGTGGCTGGTAGTTGATACCAACCTTGAAACCAGTTGGGCACCAGTCGACGAACTGGATAGTTCGCTTGGTTTTGATGTTCGCGATGGAAGCGTTGACATCCTTGGGGACGACGTCACCTCGGTAGAGGAGGCAGCAGGCCATGTACTTGCCGTGTCGGGGATCGCACTTGACCATCTGGTTGGAGGGCTCGAAGCAAGCGTTAGTGATCTCGGAGACAGAGAGCTGCTCATGGTAGGCCTTCTCGGCGGAGATGACTGGCGCGTAGGTTGCGAGAGGGAAGTGGATTCGAGGGTATGGCACCAAGTTGGTCTGGAACTCAGTAAGATCGACGTTGAGGGCGCCATCGAATCGGAGCGAGGCGGTGATCGAGGA
>Ga0115008_10002377_pt1 | contig 15556 bp, 15 predicted proteins | sample FraStrMetagenome_FD_87164 | JGI IMG/M metagenome (GOLD analysis project Ga0115008, IMG submission 87164) | Marine eukaryotic phytoplankton communities from Arctic Ocean - Fram Strait ARC3M Metagenome | ecosystem: Environmental > Aquatic > Marine > Oceanic | place: Fram Strait | collected...
GCAGAGGCAAATGGAAACCATAGGAGGAGAAACTGTACAACCTGTTGAGCACCTGATTGCGCTCCCTTTTCTTCCTGAATGACTGCCAATATTATCAATATCCACCCCCATTGCCTCAAATATGCTTACATTTGCCTCCAAAATTCTACTAAGCACCTTGGAGTAACGCTGATATATGGATCACTAGACTCAAATAGTTTGCAGCTTTCATTACGGACTGATGGATTGCAAAATACGTACCTCGTAAGTGCTAAGATAGGAAAAAAATATGGGTTGGTTGGATTTGAATATACATGACATGACTCTTTTGAATTCACTCCTTCTTGATCTCCTTTGCTCATCATAAAATAAAAAATATGATTTATGTGTGTAAAGCAAATGTTATCTGCTCTTGCCATCAGGTTCCTTTCCAATACCAAAAAACAGTGATGAAAAATAGATTCTGTTGTTCCACTCATCAATAGTATCTTGCATATTGCTTGGTATACTTCAACGCCCATCTTTGCTTTTCCTTCGTCATTCTTTGTCCCCATTTCTTGTTTTTCTTTTGCTATTGTTCTTTTTATCCCACCCATGAATTGTGATACTTTTTTTGCCACCACATCTGGCATAATAGTATTACTTACCCTGTATAAGTGGGCAAGAGCACTTTGATAGCCATCATAAAGGCTCATAAAGGCTCTTGCTCATAAAAGTTAAATTTTCATTTTGATGTACGTTACCTTGTTCTTGTTCGCCGTCTCCATTCTGATTGTCGCAGAATCCATCATGTGGAGTGTTCCAATCATCTTGAAATAAGATTCACCTTCCTTCATAACTGCCATAGACTTGGATTCTCCACAGAAGAACTTGGGGATTCTAGTCTCAAAAGAGGTTAAAGTCACAGCTTGGTTGTTGGTGTTAAGCTTCATTTTATATACCTTTTCTAAATTGGATAGAATCTTCTGACCAACAATTTGTGTAGTATACACATGCTCTATAACACAGTTGAAATCCATGATGAGCTCATAGTCATCTGATGGCTGATTGGTTTCAACCCAGGCATCTGATTCTGGTTGAGAGCGAAAGCCCAACCCAGAGTACTTCACAGAGGAAGCATCATTTGACGATTGCACCATTCGCATCTCTCTCTCTAGTGATTCTAAACGCTGCATCGACTTCGATTGGTCGGATGATGTGGTCTCAGAAGGTCTTGAGGCCAGAGATACTATGCTTGATTGCAATCTTCTAGTTGACTCCACAGCAAAAGATTCAAGTTCATTCAGCTTCTTCTGCAAAGGCAAGAGCTATTTGAAGATAAATCTACTGTACTGTACATACATAAATTATGGGACACATTTTAAAAGTGTAAGTTACTTTTTTAATCACAAAATAGAATCACAGATAGAATAATCAGAAAAGGACAAAGCAACAGTAAGTTCATGACAGGAAAACCGTTCATGTGTTAACAACAAGTTGATTGAGACTTTGTTTCACTTCACCAAAACCTAGAGAGTAAACATCAGAGACCTTGCAGACCTCCTCAGCCACCGAACCAACCGTCAACCATAGGTTAGGAGCTTCGAATTTTACATCTAGACCATTTGGTTTGGTTCCTAGCACGGTGCTAAGCTTACTGAACTTTGCATCACTGCTCTCAAAATACGACAAAGAGGTAGCCCTTTCTTGTTCAACAGTAGAAATGACTTTCTACAAAGTGCTCCTCATGTCCATGGTCCTTGCATCTAGCTCAAAGATGTCATTCCTGTTTCCATCAGGATTGATCAACTCTTCACTAAGAAGCTCAATGATTTTAGCAAAAGGTGGGATGGTTAAAGCTTCATTGAGCATATCAACTTGCTTTCTTTTTCTGGGAGTTTTGAAGGCTAGTGCATTGCTTTCTTCTTGATCTCTCTCATTTAAATCAAAGACAGAAAACTTAACCCAGTGCCCATTTGTATACATCCACCTGTTTGTCCACGCATATCGTGATGCACCGCATGAGCCGCGTCCACGTATATACCCATGGTTGAGAAATCCTTTAGAGACATGATTCTAGGCATGTCTATGGTGCCTCTGATGTACATAAGTACTCTCTTGAGCTTCTGCCAATCCTGGATTGTTGGTTCCTTCACTCTTGTGCAAAGGAAACCCACTGCAACCTGTAAGTCCAATCTTGCTCTTTTACAAATATATAATAGCTTAGTAGCTACTATATGATGAAATAACGCTTGTTTCTCCTCATTCAATTTTTCAGCATCTTCATTTACGGTCATTAAACTTGGGTTTGCTGGAGTCCTTGCGTTGCTACTCAAAACTTCTCTGAAGCTGTCGATGAATTCGGTAAGGTAATCTTTCATTTTCATAATTACCTTCTTATTCTTTATCTCAAAATTCATCCCCAGGTACGTGTGTTTGCTTCCTCTTTCCACATTCATTTCTCCAAAATGTTTTTCTAATAGCTTTATCATCTTTGTAACTTCTTCTGGATCCCTGTGAGACAACTTTAAATCATCAACGTACCAGCAAATGGTAAACTGCTTTCTGTTGACAATTTTGTTTGCAACGCATGGATCATAGGGGTTGAGTGTAATCCCTTCTTTCACCAATGTATCTGATAGTAGCTCATACCATAGGAGGGCCGCCTTGAGCGTTCCATACATGGCTTTCAAGAGTCTCGCGTAAAGTACTTGTCTTCCTTTTTCTATTCTAATGAATTTCTCATATTTATCTTTGTTCGCTCTCAAAATAGCTTTCAGGGATGCGCCATGCAGTCTAAGCAGCACGAAATCTGGCATGTCTGCTTTGAGAAAAGCGCCAGCTACATCTGTAGTAGCTATGTCGCGTTCCTCCATCACATCTATAACCAGAGATGCGATGTATCCCTCTAGAGAAGATGCCGGCGACGAGGTATCGTGTTTTTTGAATAAAGCTCTTTGCTTTCTCCCATCTGCAACAGTCCTTCCTTTCACTTTCCCGCACCTTTTGTGCTTGATTAAGTTGATGGCGTTCAAAGCTGCCTTTTTCTGAGCAATGGTAAGTTTATCTGCATCTTCTGGTTTGAAAACTTCCAAATTATCTAATTGTGAATATTCGGTAGCTAACGCCTCAATTGTTTTATCCCTTCTCTTGCATTCATTTGAGTCAGCGCCAGCTTCTCGTATTGTAGCATACATAGCCCAACCACATTCTTCTGTAACTGCCTTCTGTCACAGTATTTCTTATTTCCTAATTTGCATAATAAATGACATATAGCGTTAACATAATCTTCTTCACTTTTCTTATTCTTTTTGTTGATTTGTGTATATTCATAGTTCTCTATGTTGAATCTTTGATTGCGTACTTGTCTGATGCGATTTCTAAGGTTATATTTCGTTTGACTTCGCTTTTCTTCACGAGTCGCAGGAGTTTGGTCGGCTGCTGCGCTCCTTTCTTCTTCATTATTGTTTGCTTCAGGTGTTTCAATTACTAAAAATTCATTTGTGTCTGTTTGTATGGGCTCTTCGCTCCTTTCTTGTTCTAACTCTGATATTTCATTTATATTTGTATCAATTTTATCATTTTCCTGACGGTTGACGTCATTTGTTGATGGTTTATTGCATGTATCTTCTGGTATATTTTTATCTGGATCAGAAAGAATATTTGTTGATTCAGTCATGGTTGAAGTTTGTTTTGGGTTTAAATTTGGGTTTTCTGCTTTGCTTTCTGTTGGTACGATAGCATCATCAGCATCCGCACCTTCGTTATTGATAGGAGGAATAATAAAATTTGTATTTGGTTCAGAAGAAGAGTCCAAAACAGGCACGCCAGGTGCGTATTCGAAAATTGGATCATTAAGTTGTAAATCAAGGGTTTTTTCTTCAGCAAGCGCATGAACACGTTCAATGGTGTCCTGTGATAAAGGCAAAGTGGTCCAACTGTACCGTGCAAGTCTCGCTCCAGTAGTAAGAGACATAAAATACCACCCGCCATTCGTGTTTGCTTGACAAAGCGCGATGGCACCGGTGGTACGAGGAGCATTGGTGTTGGAGATGCTAGGATTATTGTGCACTTGCACATATTCACCAAATTGTAGAGGAAAATTGTTAAACGATGGAAGGGGCTGCCCTGTGATGATAGAATGAGGGCTTAATGTAGAACTAACCCCATTTTCGGAGGGAAATAAATTTAGAAGATGACAAACATGTAAAATTAAGTGTTTGAGCATTATTTTTGGATAGAATTGATAAGGAAGACCGTAGATTGTGGTTCGAACTGCATCTTTAATGGTGCGAATTGAGTGCTCCACTTCTGGAATATGTTCGCCTTTCGCGGCGATATAAAGTTGGATGGGCCGGATGGATGGGCCGACGCATTCAAATTCACCGTCTCCGCGAACGTGAGCGACGGTAAAACCTCGTGCTAGGTAAAGATCAATAGCATTTTGAATACAGAAAAGTAAGTTCTTGTAAGATCTGCTTGTCAATTCTTCTATTGTTTGTTGTTTTTTTTTTTGAAATTGTGTGTAGAAATGGGACACCATTTACAAAAAGAATGTCAATACATAAAGTGATTTCGGAATGGTAGTCGATGATTGATTCGGGTAGATGTGATAGAGCAACTTCCGGAACATGAGAGGGTTGTGATCGAACAGTCTTCCCTTTTATTGTAGCTCTATCTGGTCCATAAATGTGCAAAGCTATTTTTGCATCTTCTGCAGTGACTTTGCAGTCGCAAATGACATTTTTATTCAATATTTTAATAAATTTTGCATGTGAAGGTCTTCCGATTTTTGCGTATAATAGTTTTGCTTCTTTTGCTTGTGTGATTTGTCTTTTTGTGAATTGCTTTTCATTTTCTTCTACAGTTTGCAAGAACGAATAAATATAATCTGTATTTACTAGTTTATTATTACTAATAGAACTATACAAATTAACTTCATGCACATACAAGCCGATGGAATGTTCAAAGAATTTCATGCAAGTACCGTCTGTTTTCGTTACCTCGAAGCAGGGAGTAGGGTCTGTTGGTCCGGTTTTGTATACGACATCATATTTTTGTCTTACATTGGATAAGGAGAGAATATTGGCCAAAGAATCCGGGCTATACCACACGGTGCCGTAGTTGGGGATGTCGCCGACTTGGTTAGTAACAAGTTCTCCACCGTTGGAGACTAAACAAAGTTCAGCGTTATTGTCAGCTGAACGAATATTCCTAAGCAAAGCTGGATTACAGAAAATATCACAGTTGCTTTGACTATCTAGTAGAACCCAATTCTTCTGAAGACCGCGGTATCTGTTGTTTTGCATCATGGAATAACTACATTGAAAGAAACCAAATGCAATTCTTTCATCATCATCATTTTGGTTTTGACTTTGTTGCTGTTGCCGATGCTGGAAAAAAAAATAGTGGGCATTGGTTGGCGTAGTGGCCCTGTTTTCTGCAGCGATAGCAAGGAACATTTGGAAATAATTTTCCAGCCCTTCCAGCTACTGGTTCACAAGTATCATTATCATTTGCATGAAGGAAGAAAGCCAATCCTTGACGTTGATAATGGTTGTTGCGTTGATTTGGAGGGGATTTTTGGGATGAGTATTTGTAATTGGATATCATATCATATGCTTCAGTCATAGTTTTGAGAAAATCATCATATCCCATTAAATAACGATTCTCAAGGTCAGTAGTCAGTTGTCCATATGTATCCTGTCGCGCATTTAAAATGAACATGATTGCAAGGGACCTTTCTTTGGCTTTGTAGATATACGTTTCTTGCACATCACTTTCCATCATATCTACATCGTCTTGAGATAACTTATCTAGCTTATAGTAGCTAGCGAGAAACATTGGTTGCACCCCGATTTCTCCACCAAAACTCTCAATATTTTCAACCATGAGTTGGAAAGTTTCATAGTAGCGATGGATATCGTGATTTTCCCTTTGCCTATATGAATAAAAATTGCGAAGTTGTTGCAAAAGGGACACAACTGGGTGTTTTTTATGCTCAAACTTCATCACAATTTGTTTTATTGCTTGTAACAAACTTCCGCAATCGCCTTCTTTCTTCCATTTCTTTTGATCATCGAGGGAAGTTAGTTTTATGACCATGCTGTTGGAGCATTGTCCCCAAATAACTGAGTAGAGGCTTTTAAGGGATAAGCGAAGTTTCCTTTTATCTTTAACAAATTGCTCCAACTCAGTCTCATAAACATCGATATCAACTTCGTCACTGCCTTGTGATGGCTTGACAGGTTTCTCCAATATGGGCATCTTGCAGTCATCAAACAAAGAATCCAACTCAACATAGCTGTATGTTTTACTGGAGTATCTTTGCAATGCTTCCATAGTTTTCTTGAACTGCAGAGGATTCCTGGATTCCTCTAGCGAAAACATTTCCATTCAGATCTTCCATTTCCCCTTTAAAGCGTGGCTTTCTGGGAGGGAAACCTTTCCTTGCTGGAGCTGATCTGGGTTGATTCGCTTTCGTTGGCTCAGCTGGCTTCTCATCACTTTGTGGAGCTGCATCCGCCATTTTAAAACTCGTCTGGGTTATCGTTGGTAAGCTCGACGCTGTTTTTCTTCTTTCTAATATCCTGGTACTATACCGCTTGGCCGCTATTGGTCAGCTGAGTTCTCATTACTCTTACTGTCACGTATTGGTCAGTGATAACAACTATATTTCCAATGACGTTGTTTCTTTCTCCACCTGAAGAACCACCAAAAATTACTGGTGTTAATATCTTTACTTTATCGCCTATGTGAAATCTGGGTGCTGCTTGATTAATCTCTTCCAGGCGTACCGCTTCTCTCAAATCTTCTAATTGGTTGGTGACTTCTTCGATGGTATTTTGCAATAAATCAATCAATCCTTGAATATTCTGTAGGTTGTTTCTGGACATTTACTTTGACTTAAAGATAAAACAATTTCTGATAAATAAATGAATCTGAAAAAACGAAAACTGTTTTCTTTGGAGATAATGTTGAAGTACACTGAAAACGGACTGCAATGAGCGGGACGTTGAAATGTAGTTCTTATAATGGAGTATTAAACTTGATTATATTGTCGTATATCTCCAAAGAATGAGATTGAAATCTCATTCATTTGAACGATAAATTTTATTGAATGCAATGATCATTGCCTAATTAAACTACATGGTATTCCTAATTAAATCCATCACGTACCACTTCGGCGTACGTAGATTTAAATCTTACCTTCTTTGATCTGTCATTATTTTTCTCATTTCCTGTGTTGCCATCTATGTTAATCAATTTTACCTTATATCGATTTTCATTTTCCAACAATATCATCCCCTATTAAAAAAATAATATATCATCTTTTTTTGCCCTGTTCATTGTAGATTGTGCTTGTGCCAGCATTCTTTTTTGAATCTTTCCACTATTTTTCAATGGTCTCAAAAGCTGCTTTAACACATTTGTCACTCTTTTCTTCTAAAAATTGGTCTCTTTCCTCAATATTGCACTTTGATACATATTTCCCTGAATTCTCATTGTTATGATTCATTTTTCTTTTCTTTGAATTTTCTTGGCTTGCATTTTAATTTCCTCATAGGAGCAGCAGGGTCCCAGGTAGTAAATTTGGAAGTATGACAGCATAGTTTTAAATTTAATCTCGTCATGTGAATGAGTTCAAGTGTGATTCTTGCTTGTTCAAGTTCATGTAGTGTAGAGACTTGGAGGGGGAATTTTTCTGCACAGATACTTGTTTGCCTGCAGACAAGATTCGCCGTGAAAGAAAATTTTGCATTGATGAAAAATTATTTCATCTTCTATCTTTATTTCTATTTCCTCTTCTTGAGAAGTATCCGTGCAACATCCAACTGTCAGATTTTCCCTGGCCTTTGATTTGATTTTTTGACTATTTATTGAAATAAGATACATGCAGCCTTCAATATCTCTTTTAAGGAAAAAAAGCCTTGTTAAACATTTCATTGGGTCTCACTATATCATAGTTAACAATTATTTTAAGAGGAGACACATGTATTAACCTTCTCTTGCAAAACTTCACCTTCTCCTACTTAAGTTTTATGTGCATGAAAGTTTGAAGGTCTTGGGGTTCTTTCTCTTTTGATTAATAACAAGTAAACATTTCTTTGTAATTATTTATATTATTGTATAGAATATATTAATTAAAACATTCATTCGTACAAAAGCTTTTTCTCTCCTCATAAATACAAACATTGCATGATTGGCGTCTCTACCTATTCGTTTAAAGATTTCTTTTTTCTTAAGTGATGCAGTTTGGGACCAAGATAGATTTTTTCTTAAGTGATGCAGTTTGGGACCAAGATAGATTTTTTCTTAAGTGATGTAGTTTGGGACCAAAATAGATTTTAAAAACAATATCTATAGTAGACACGGTTATATTATGTTTGCTCAACATATGTTTGGTCTTTCGGTAGAATGTAAAAATTACAAAAGAAATCATGGCACATAATTTTAGAACTTTGCATCGTCAAAACATACAACATCAATTCAAAGATGAAGGTATTGAATGTACATTTAGGTCTACTTCTTTGGAAGGGCAATTTTTCGTTGGGTAGCCAACTTCGTCGAAATGCGGATTTGGACAATCAAGGTTAGTGTCAATACAAACGTTGCTTTTATCGTCCGTTATATGTCGTCTAAGATATTACATAATTTCTTTTATATCAAATTTAATGTATTCACTTCAATTATAGATTTCAGACCAGACTTTGTGGGAAAATATCACACTGAAGCTTTCAATACCCTAAAAGACAAGTATGAAAAGAATTCCATTAAGGGCCGTCCAAGTGAATTATCGCAGGTTCTAGACGATATGGAATCAATTTTACAAGGTTATTGTTCGTCTACCAAAGATATAAGCAGAATTAGCTCATGCTTTCGAACTTTGAATAAATATGTAAAGAAAGGCCAAAACTACTACGATGGGTTGAATCATGAGTCCACCAAAGTTCTCTTCAAAAAAGATCAAATGAAACAATTAGAGAATGCATTGAAGCATTATGAGACAAAAGAAGATGCACTTGACAAGATTATTTCCTTGAAAAATGAGATTAATTTGTCTGCCAAAAATGAGCAAACTGAGGGAACACTCATGGCACTATCAATTGCAGAAGAAAGTTTCAGTCTTTGGTATGATGTGTATGCAGATGAGACCCATCCATTTCGGAGAGAGAAAAATGGGAGTAGACTTCAGATTGATCTCTGCCTTGACATTGCTGAGATTGTGCAAGCCGATATTGATGGAGGCACTGACGCATTTCAAAATAATGCTCCTTGGGATGAAATCATTTTTCAAGCTGTCATTGCCTCGGTGAATAAATTTTTTCAAGGATGTGGCTTACCCACCGCAAGTCCAAGTGTTGAACCGACTTCTGCTCCAAGTGTATCTCAAATGCCTACTATTCCAGAAGCTCCTTCCATCTTGCCTACTATTTCAAGTTTACCATCTATTCCACCATCGAATATACCATCTATTTCAGTAGCTCCTTCCGTCTCACCTACTATTTCAAGTCTACCATCTAGTCTACCCTCAAATATTCCATCCACTTCACCTTCCATATCACATATGCCATCATTAGAACTTCCTGCTCCTTCATCACTTCCCAGTCTTTCCAGTGAAGAACCTTCAACAACTCATTCACCCACAGTAGGAGAATCAACATTGAATCGTCTCATTACTTGTGTATCAATTATAGATGAATCAGATACCCCATGGAATCCCGAAAGTTTCTTTCAAAATAAATGGGAAACATTCCGTGAGTTGTACCCGGATCGTCCTTTTTGTTTGCTCCAACCTAACACAGGCTCTTCAGGTGGAAATATGTATGGCAATCCTGGTGATGCAATATCAGTTCCAGATGATTTCTATGAGGATGACAACACTATCTTTCGTGCTGTGAAAAGAGATGAAGGAGACTCAGACGTAGTATCCGATTGGTTTGAAATCTGTGACTTAGCTGGACTTCGTGAAGAGGGTGTGTCTCGTGTGGCCTTTTTCATTGATGAAAGTGGGAGTATGGATAGAAGTGTGGTTCAAGCATCATTCGATTTATTTGCCGAAAAAATGGAAAATGCAGGAATTGAAACGGTTGGAGCAATTTACAATTCAGACGAAGATTGGATCGAGCCTTTCCTCACAAACTTTGGCTTTGATGGACCAGTAACATCATTCATTGAGTAGATTTGGTGCATCAGTCTCTGATACCAACTAAATAATATTATAATAATGCAGAATTTCTTAGTTTGTGACAGAATCTTCTATATTTTTTAATTTGAGATTTAGAAATGATCAGCAATCGAATAGGTAAATATCACGAACCTCATAGTCTTTTTCAATCAAGGAATATTATGCAACCTCGTTTCGTTTCTCGGTATTTCATAATAAGTCAGATAGAAATAAGATTCCGAAATTCTCTCTCTGAAACTGCATGAAGTCAAGATGGCTATCACAAATTTGAGAGTTTTCCCCCCTCTTTCATCTGGGTGCTTCCAACAGACACAAATAATGACGAGCATATTCTATGTAGCCTATAGGGTAAGAACTATTTCATGTTTCATGGAAACAAGACTGTAGGAGTAAATTGAAAATTTTCGAGAAGGGGCAATTCCAATAGTGTTTCTTCCGAAGAAGATACAATTTTGGAGAGGGAATGTTTATGACGGACAAAGGGGATGGAAAATCCACGTAATTCGATGACTTATCGTAACAGAGTGTGCCGTAGGGCATACGATTTGGTGGATTTGGTAGATGTTGATGGGGAGGTGGAGGAGGGGGAAGGGTAATGAGATAGTTGAGGAGATGATCATTCAGAGCCCATTCTTGAAACTCCGACCATGATTATGATGACATTGAAGGATTTGACGACTTTGAGTGGTTACGGTAGGAAAGCGGTTTTCGATGGTGGCAAATTTAGATTTGAAGCAATAAAAATTTCCTGAGGAGAAGACTCATGCCCTTTTGCAACGCATTCTCCTTCCACTTCTTCAAGTCCTTCCATTTCACTCCAGCCATCAACAATCGATGATGGCTATTATGACAACGATTTCGAATAAGGCAAAAGTTTCAGCAATGCTGATACCTTTCTTAAAGATTAATTTTTCGATTATGATTTCACTACTCGTGGATTCTGCGAAGATTGTGTCTCTTTACCAATCTTAGGCGTAGCTAATTATCAATCTCTTTGAGAAAATTAATGACGATGTTGCTCTTGCAAAAAAGTTCATTTGCAAAGAATGAAAGACATTTTTGCTGTTCTATTAATTTCCTTGGAGATAACTTTGCAAATGATGGGTGCAATTATATTCATCAGTCAGCCTTTGAATCACTTTGGAGACATCTCTTCTCGAAAGAGAAGAAAAGTGCCAATTTTTTACAAATTTTATGCATGTTTGCATACAAATAATAAGCACCGATGCAACTTTAAGAAAAACCCGTTACTCAGTCATATCTACTTTCTTTCCATGATGTAAGTATTCTTATTTGTAAGATAACCACTACTCTTTCCTCTATACCGTAGGCAAACGCAAGATTATCCAGAATTGCAAAAGCCTATGAGACGTGAAGTACCGTTCAACCAATGTAAGAGACGAATATGATTTTGTACTTCACAGAAACGGAAGAAGCATACTCATGTAAAAAGTAGATGGTGTGAAAACTTTTCAATGAGAAACATTATAGCTGTCCACGTTTAATATTTCGAATCATCATGTAAATGAAATAAGACGAAAAATGCCTAACACAGGAAATACAATTTTCCAACTTAGTTTTTTGTTAAAACATAAAACAAAAAATTTGCATTTTTTCGTATGCATAGTTGAAAGACATCGTGTCATTAATCAATTTCTCTCTGCTCTTACAGCAAATGAGGAGTCATTTAGCCAGTTTTCACGTCGATTATAAATGTATTCAAACCTATTTTTACCGTATGTATGGTATTCTATGCATACCATATATAGAGATATCTTTGGAGCTTCATCTAAATCGCTACGGTACTTTCTCAAATTTTTGTATGCGACAAAATGCTGAAATAAGATTTCCTGTTTGATCTGTCATTCAAACCGCATATAGCCTAAGTATAAAGAACCTATTTAAGAAAAACTAAATCTAATTTCCATGATATTAATGCATATTTTATGTAATAATTAAATGATAAATATATTAGATCATAGATTTAAATATTTCGCGGTATCTCGTACAAATCCCCTATCGTAGGTTTTGTACTGGGGTTCAAAACTCCGGAAGGATCGAAATAGTGCAAGCATTTTCTAAGTTGCATTTTATCCCACTACAACAAGCAATCGAAACACCCATCAAACCAACTGATCTTGATCTCTTCTCATGACTTTCGCTTTGTGCATTTATAAAAATGAATGAAGCTTTCGGAACTATGGTTTCAGGAGGAACAGAATATTCAAAATGCAGCCATTGCGGCTTTCAAAACTGTGACGTTCTTATAATGCCTTGCAGGTGCTCGTTTCATTCGGTGAGTTTGTTTTCTTGATAATTTTTCTTTCGTATCCTTGAGATGTTTTTGCTGAAGGCAGGCATTTTGGATTGAAAAATTGATTGTTTCCCGTGGTTTTATCTAAATACTTTTTGGGTGTATGTACGACTTCCATATGATTTTGATATATGCATGCAGCATTCCGGAGTTTTTGTCAGTTCAAACTGCGAGAAGTTTGTGCAAATTGATTATTTATGCTAAAAAAGTTTCTACTTGTAAGAAAAGGGACTGTTCCACTAAATAAGGCAAGAAATGACATCATTCATAGTAAATTATTACTTAGATGTTCAAGTCGTGCATTTTGTTTTGCTGACATGAAATCGCAGCGAAAACTCGAAAGTTATCATCAGACTGATAAAGACCTTTCGAAACTGTCTAGTTGAACTTGAACATGTTAACATCATTGACCAAAATTTAAAGCACACTATAAGTCAAGTTAGCTTATTCTAACACGTCTTTTTTTCTTCATGTTGAACTCTCACTATCATTCACGATTCGCAGAGATGTATCTTTATTCCAAATACAGGCTTAAATACTTGTCCTGGTTGTAAAGGACCTGTTTCCAGTGTGACCTTGTTCCCTATGTTCTTTCGAGAATTAGATGAGGGTAGAAAAGCTGCTGCGACTCTAGCAAATAATAAAAAACGCAATAGAAAAAGAAAAGGCGCTTCAGGTACAACGCAAGAGCCACTTTTTGAAAATGATTACAGAGTGCCAGAACCAGGTGAAAGACGCAGTGGTAGATGGACTAAGGAAGAAACGATCTATGTTGACGAGCTCATCGCCACTTTTGAGCGAGGCGAACTTCCTCTAGAAAATGGAATTAAACTAAACGATTTCCTTTCCGGTATTCTGAAGAGCAAACAAAGCAGACTCACGAAAAAAATGAAAAATGCAAAACTTAGCGCACGATCTTTTCAACGAACACATGGTTACATTTGTGACCCTGGAAAAGCACGTAACTTCTCGAATCTGGAAGAATCTTTTTTCCATTCTGTTCAATGCCACCAAGAGCGTGCAGAAATCAAATTTCATATGCAAAAGGAATGGAGAGAAATATTTAGCTCCTACTGTTTATCAGTTGGACAGACCCTTGATGCAAACGCATGGCTATCAAGCGTAGAAGAAATGGATCGACGAGATAATAGAGCAAAAGATGCAGTTAGAATGGCAAAGAGAAAGCTAATAATGGGTAGCTCAGCAGTTAATGGGCACAAAAGTTATTATAATGGCACATCAGAGAATACCAATATGGGAACGGATATGAATCAAGTTTCAAGTATGAATCTCAATGGTGTTCGCAATCCAATTTTGACAAATCAATCACCATTTGGAGTCACGGATGAAGCGAAAACTGGCGTTATAGGTAAAAACATTTTTCTCGAAAATCCAAACGACGCAGCAAACAAACCAGTTGTGATCCAAAAAGATGCGGCCGCGTTACCTTTTCTTTCAAGAGTTGTACACTACATTCAACAAAACAATATACCATTCGAACATGTCGATGCATGGGTCCCCTCTTTCGTACCCGGAAGTTCGAAAAGTAATGGTGCAAATGGTGTCCCAAGCCCTTTGTGTAGACTTTGCTATGCAGGCTCAATATCAGCGACATCTCATTTGTCCTTGGACGGATTAAGTCACGCTCTATCTAGTAAAGAGGAGTACAATTTAAAAGAGTTTGCAGATTACAGTGAAAAGTTTTCTTTTGATGTTGGATGTGGACTTCCTGGCCGTGTCTATCAAAGTGGTGTCCCAACATGGGAACAAAGTGTACAAAACGCTCCGCAAAATCATTTTGAAAGAAGTAAAGGAGCGAATCAATGGGGAATAAAAACTGTAGTTGGAATACCAGTGCCTAGTCCGAATGTTGGACGCATTGTAATTACTTTATATTCTCTTTTCGATCGTATAAAGAATCAAGATTTGGTTGTAAGGCTCTGTGATGAATTAACTCGGGTAAGTTAAGCATTGAAATTCCCGATATTAATATGAAAAACATCTTACTAATTTGCGCCATAATACAATATTCCTCCGTTTCTTTTTTGAAGCTTTCCCCATGTCCCCGGTGGAAGCTTGTTATCGAACTTGGTGAAGAAGCTGGACAAGAGACCGAAAATGACAACAACACAGTGGAAACAATTTCAGAATCACGAATTTATCAAAATGATGGTGTAGCTCCCAAAGATTCAAAAGATAGCCGAATTCATGAAGTTGTATCGTTACTAGGTCAATATATGCCATCAGACCCAACATCGCAGCTGGCTTCATTCATTCCTGGTTTCATGGCCATGAGACTAATGATGCTAAAACCATCGTGGACAGATTTAGAAAAAGAATTAGTACATACTCTAGTTGCATCGTACTCATCATATCTTGCGACAGGACGATCTAAGGGTGAAGTAGCTGTTTTGCTTGCACGCGATTGTATGTTTTTGGTGCAACAACAGAACCAGTCTCAACCCAATTCCCTTAGGAATTAAACCATGTTCGGCATGAAACATTAAGTCGTCACGTATGCATTTTCGCAACGTATGAAACATTTTTAGGATGTTTATAAGCAACCACCATTTTGTGCATTTATTAACACTTTTGCAAAGCTGGAGTTTTTCACATATCAAAGCAACCAAAAGTACAAGAATGCTACTACTTGTTGACTGCGATCAACAAAAAATTTATATTACTATTAAAAGATATGCTAGAAACCAGATACAATTATAGAAAACTTTAGATGCAAACAAATGAAAGTATCTGAAAACGAGTAAGATTACTATTTTGTGACGGAAAACAGCCATGGTTATTGAATCATGCATTTTGAACTATGTACCACTGGACATTTTTTCTCCAAATCAGACAATTATTGCTTCTTAGTAATGAACACAAAATTTAGAAGAGGGGCATTCAACCATAGATTTTTTTCTGTCAGCACAATGCAAGAGAGGATATGTCCTTGCAGATGTTTGGAGGATGGAGTGTTGGAATATTAAAAAGAAAGGTGGTTGATGAAATTAAGAAGAGCGTAAGTTTTTGCGAATGCAACGATGATGAGAAAAAGCAAATGAACAAGGTGAAAAAGACCTATGCAGATATCGTAC
>Ga0115008_10002382_pt1 | contig 15543 bp, 23 predicted proteins | sample FraStrMetagenome_FD_87164 | JGI IMG/M metagenome (GOLD analysis project Ga0115008, IMG submission 87164) | Marine eukaryotic phytoplankton communities from Arctic Ocean - Fram Strait ARC3M Metagenome | ecosystem: Environmental > Aquatic > Marine > Oceanic | place: Fram Strait | collected...
CGGACAGGCAGGCCTTGGGGGTCGATCCACTGCGCCATCACCATCAAATTTGGCCGGTATCTCAGCCGAACTAAATGCCCGTGTAAAATGGGATCAGTCATGCGCAGGCCTCCGAGATTATAAAGTTCTGGACGGCTCGACTTTTGATTTCATCAGCTTGGTCGGGGCTAATTGTTACCTGACTGTTTTCTGGGTCGCAGGGATAAACAGACCGCGCCTCTGCAGATGTTAAGAACCAATCTCTAGACCTCCGGACCATTTCAATTTCTGTAGATTTTGCCGCATATTTATAAGCCGTCACTCTCGGCCCCGCTGGTATAAAATTGCACACGGCCCCTACACGTTTGTGCTTGGGAAGTGCTGACAATTGCGCTTCGGCTTTTTCTGCGGCTAGTTCTACCTCAAAATAAAATTTGAGTGTAAAACTGTTAGCCCTGCCGTTCACTTCTTGCAAAACTGCCATAATCTTTCCGGCGTTTTTCTGACATATTTTGATTTGTTTCATTTGGTCATTTCCTTTGTGGTTGGTAGCCAGACCAGCCGATCCGGCCCCGCCACCCTACCACCGTCTTAGCCGATGCGCCACCGCAAAACGCCACATTAGAACTATTCTAAAACGCCACCTAATTGAGTATGATAATCATTCTCAGCCAGCGGAAAATCCGATCCCGACCACCACCACCACCACACCCGCCTAAGTATGTATCTAATACTAATAAGTATTCCGAGATAAATACGGTGTTAAAGCAGATTGACGCGCAAGTATTTTTCGATAAGGTAATTATACTTTATAATAATACCAATATCCAACCACAAGAAAGTCTTTTAAATGTTATCAATTAGTACAGATGAGGCAGAAGATATAATTCAGGCAATTAACCACGGAGTACACCTCACCAGACAACACTCAACTAGTTACGCCATTGTTTACATTGATAAATTACAGACAGCAGTACCTATGAAGGCAGAGCCATGCCCGTCTGAGTTTGGCTGGCAAGTGATGGCTAGGATAGAACCGGACTGATCGTTAGTGTACTAACAATAGTGTGAATCATTCCTAACGCGCAAGTAAAAGTCCTCTGTTTCAGAGGGCTTTTTTTATGCCTAATCCTATAGCAAAATTAATTATTGACACTCTGCAAGGTGGCGGGTTAGTCTCTCTTTACTAACCACAACAACCACAAAAGAAAGCGACCACACTATGCAAGCAATTATAAATCTAAAACAGCGTATGCTTAATAAGAGTATCATCGATGCCAACGCCTCAGTGCGTAAGTTTCTGGCTGAAGAGACTGTCCTGTCTTACAATAACATCCCAGTTGGTGGTAAGAATGGCGTACACATCCCAGCCTTGTTTCCAGATGGTACTGAGACAAAAATACACTTCTACCGCCGTCCTCGCGGTGACAGGCATCTCTGGATTAAGAAACTAGCCAAACACGCCAAAGACGGTGATATCATTACCATCAGCCGTGCCACCGGAAGTATCCGCAATCAATGCCTGCAGATTGGCATTGAGGCGGCGGCATGAACAAGTATCCATACGTCCAGCAGAGCGAGACACGGGGGAAGTGGAAGGTCCACTTGCCTCGCTCAGTCCGGCAAGCAGTCGCAGGCGCTAAGTCTGGTACATACACCAACAAACAAGACGCCATAGACTATGCTGCCGAGGTACACTCAGCCTACACGTCTTTTAGACACGGAGAGTTGACTTCGATAAACATATCAGACCGGTCAGTCGCTGGTCTGATAAATCAGTACCGACAGACGAATAAATACAAAACCCTAGCGGTTAACAGCAAGCGGAATTACAACCATTATTTTGATACCGCTCTGCCTATTTGTATTGGCAATAGTAACACCGCCTTCAAGGACATGCTCACTGCAAACGTCACAGTCAAACATGCTGAGAAGTTGCAGCAACAAGTCGAGGACTTGATCAGTTACAACACATCATTCGCAGTAATAAACAAACTGTCTGTGGTTTGGAACCGTGGCATCAAGCTAGGTCTGGCAAGGTCAAATCCCTTCGCTGAGATGGGTCTGTCTAAACCACCTCCCCGCAGACAAGTATGGACTGATCAACAGTTTTTGGATTTTGTTGCGCATTGCGACAAGGTCGGCGGTTCCGGTCTGGTTAATCCAAAGGACAGTTGGTCTACAGTAGGCACTCACGTAATTCTCTGTATGCACTTAGCCCAACGTGTTGGAGATATGCGAACACTCAAATGGTCTAATTTAGATGACAAAGGACTTCTGTCGTTTAGACAACGTAAAACCAAAAAAGACATGGTTATGCCCATCACCCAATTGATTGCGGCTAGACTACAGTTACATCCACCCGCTGCACATACTGATGCAATTCTTCGTAACCCTAACACTGATGAACCTTATAGAGCGGATAATCTTAGGAGACGCTTCCGGTACTTGGCGCGGGAGATGGGTCTACCAGATGATATCCAAGTCATGGATGCTCGTAGGACCGCTGCGACCAATGCGGCCAACAGTGGGGCCACCGAGGCAGAGATCATGTCGTTAACAGGACACACACGCCCTGAGACGCTACGGGAAATTTACCAACTACGGACTGTAACGCAGCTTAACAACCTCAACAGTAAGCGAGGCTTGTGATGGCTAAAACTATGCGAGTGCCGCTGGAGGATCATATCGAAAAGTACAAGGTCTTTGCTGTCTATAATAACAGAGTGGAGTATCGTCAGATTGGCAAAGTGGCAGGTGTACGTCATCAATTGCCACACAAGCAGTTGGCGTCTCTCCAATTGGGTGATATATGGTGGCCTAGACACAGCAATGAAACGCCACCTAGCGCCCGACATGGTTACGAGAGGATAATATGACTGACACGGAATATGGAGAATGGATGACCAAGTTGAAACGGGTCCAGAAGGAGAACGAGAAATTGCGGCATAACTACGACATACTAAAACGTGAAGCAGACCTGTACGAGCGGCAGGCTAAACAATTTGCCAAACAGTTAGACGCTGCCGAAAAAGAACTTAGACACGCCACAGCAGAACTCAAATTGTGGATGGGAACTGGAGTATGACTAGTATAACAGCAACCCTGCTAGATTGCATGGGCAGCGACATGACCACAGTGAATGCGGCTAGAGTGTCCTACAACCGAGAAAGCGAGGCGCTGGGTGCCTCTGGCGTTGAGGGTAGCCCTATGCTGCCAATACTGAATGACGGGGATAAGAGGCTGATAAACTATCTGGCAAGTAATCGTCATACCAGTCCATTCGGACATGCCTTTGCCAGTTTTCTGTGTCACGCTCCAATTTATGTAGCTCGGCAGATGCACAAGAGTAAATTTTTAAGGGTGAACGAAGTATCTAGAAGATATATTTCTGATGATCCGGAGTTTTATTACCCGCCGCATTATCGTGCTGCTATTAAGAACAAAAAGCAGGGTAGTGGAAGGCGGGTTGAGGATGCAGAAGGCAATGCGGCTATCCAGAACGTCACTAAGCATAACGCCCGTTGTCTAATCGAATACCGAAATCTACTGGCATCAGGCATCTGCGAGGAGCAGGCGCGCTCTGTGCTACCTCTCAGCATGATGACCAAATGGTGGGTCAGTGGCAGCGTTGATGCCTTCGCTGATTTGTGCAGGCTGCGATGCGCTCCTGACGCGCAAGAAGAGACCAGAATACTGGCTATGCAGATCAGTGTAGAAATGGTAAAACGCTACCCAGTAAGTTGGGCCGCTCTAAGAGGAATACACTAATGACTAAGACCTTTTTTGATTTAGCCGAAGCGCGGAAATACCATCACGATATTGGCGGTTGGCTGTTACAAACCGCACATCTGAGTGTTAATCTGCATATGCAGCATGGCGATGAATATACCGTGACAGATGACAGCGGCATGGTGAAAGACTTGCGAAGTGCAGATTTTATATCAGAGTGTGCAAAAGCAGAATGCTGGGATGAAACACTCTTAAAGATGGAGCCAAGAAATGACTGAACAGGATGTGCGCGATTGGTTTGGCAACCGTGGCTACCCATTAGATGAAGACGTGAAACTGACGTTTTGCATTGTGGAGAAAGCCGGACAAAACTGGCTGTTCATAAAGGACGATTGCCACGATTATGACGGCTCAGATGAGGTCGAATCCTATTATTTGGACACAAATGTCTGCGAACCGTATGACGGGTGGAAAGCAAAGGGGTTTTCGTGGAAAACGGAAGACCTCAAGGCTTTGATTGAAGTGGAGATGGCTGATGGATAAACTTACGCACGATGAAACACTACTACTGTTAGACGCACTTAGTTCAGTGCTTCCGAATAATTTCTCCTCTGCTCAGATGCAGAAACGAGCGGAACGGAAATTGAAACGCTGGCTGGAGCACAAGGATATCGAATTTGCCTGATGGTGATTCGGTATCCATAAGCAGGCGGTTAAAAAGGTGAAGTTTTTTAAACCATTTGCCACAGATAGCCACAAACACAAAAACGGACCTTTTTACGGGTCCGTTTTTTTGTACTTAGCCTTTATAAACAAGGACTTACTGATTCAGTGGCGCGGTTGACGGGACTCGAACCCGCGACCTCCGGCGTGTTGGGTTAACATTTAAAAACAATAGGTTACACCACTATGTTGTGGAGAACCCGTTACCTAGGTGGCGTTTTTAGGGGTTTACTATTTAGATTTTATGTATAGGCTGACGCCTGTCCCATGAGGGGCAGGAACTAACCCTCTACTATTATAGACATAGGCCACTCATGTTATATCTAGAGCAACTAGAGATTATCCAAGACATTCCCTTAAAAGAAGGTGACCGCAAAGTAATCCAATGTCCATTCTGCCACGGATTAAAAAAACTAAGTCTATCAAAAGAACAAGGCGTAATCAGGTGGAATTGCTTCAGAGCATCTTGCGAAGGTAAAGGCATATACTCTGGCAAACGTAATCTACAAGCGACTAAGGCCTACCTAGCCAACTCCTCTACTGCTCCTGCCAAGTACATTAGACCTCTACCAGCCCTCACAACGTCCGTAGACAACCACCAGCCAGCCCTAGACTACCTATCCTCAGTAAACAGCCTTGAGGCGCATGAGAGGGGCTTGCTGCGCATCAGATACGCTCCAGCCGAGAACCGAGTACTCTTCTGCCACGGCCATGGTGCGGTTGGACGTGCGCTTGGCAGTGGCCCTAAGTGGATGTCTTATGGAGAGTTGCCGCATGGCATTCCCGTAGGTAGTGGTCCGGTAGCGATACTAGTAGAGGACGTTGCTAGTGCCTGTTCAGTAAGCCGTGATGATAACCTTACTGGCATAGCTCTTTTGGGTACGCACCTAACAAATGGCATTAAAAAATTAATAAAAAAATACAACAAGGTGCATTTGGTGCTTGACAAGGATGCAGCAGTAAAGGCTATAATTGAAGCGCGTAGGAACCTAGGTGTTACAGTGCGGATCACTAAAACCGATCTTAAATACCTTAGTACTCAGCAGATAAACGACACTTTAAACAGCCTATAAGGAACGGGCATGATCACACAGCAATCACCTTTCCCTTTGGAAAAGAAAAACGTGCTTTATACTTTGTGCGGTAGGCGGTCTGGTTCAAAGGCTAATATGGCACTGCAAAAAATGGTAGCATCTGCCACGCTTAGCACTCCCTCTGTAGCAGCATCGGGCGCAACAACTGTCTGGGGTAATGGGCCAACAGCCCCGCCAAATACATTTACTCATGGAATAACTTTTAAATCTGCCCTAAGTGACGGGCTAGACTATAATTTTGTATTGGAAAGACCCCCCCCCCTATGAAAGCAAGAGCAATCATTATTGTTGATTTTCAAATCGACGGCGGTTTCGCGGAAGCGGCTGCACAAGAGCAAAAAGTAAAAGACGCAATCGCTGCGTTAGCCGAGGGCAACCCTGCCATCGTATATACAGACATGGAGATGAAGGAGCGTCGAGGTGACGGAAAACCTGAAGTCTCGCGGATGAAATTCCGGACTAGTTAACATACTTTAGTATACCTCTACTTAAATAAAAAGCCTCCTTTTTAGGGGGCTTTTTTTATGTCCAACTGTGTGATACAAACGCCACCTTAGACCCACATGAGGACCACACATGTACCAATCATTAATTAAGTGCTGTTTGAATAATGAATTTTATTCAGACAATCAGGCAAGGCTACGAGCCAGCCTCTTCGACGACACTGCGAAAGAAGTCTACACCGCGATAGCCGCCAGCCACAGTAAATTTTCCAAGAACATTACCACCCTTGATCTGATGGCGCAGTGGAAGGCGGCAAATCCCTCGTCTACCGCTGCTTGGACCGCTGAAGTCGAAGACACAGTAAATTCCATAGCCAACGCCCCCGACATTGATCCCGAAGTTGCGTCAGATGTTATAGCCAGCCTGTGGCGTCAAAGTGTCGGCTTAGACATAGCCAACTACGGAATACTTATGTCCGAAGGAGATGCCTCTGCAATGGACAGGCTCAAGGCACTCCTAGACAAAGTGTCTGATGGATATCTGCCTGATGATTTTCCGGATGCCTGCACGGATGACATCTATGAATTGCTGGCTGTAACCAGTAACGATAACCGATTTCAATTTAACATAGAGACGTTGAGCCGACAGGTCTACGGGATTGGAAGAGGCGAGTTCGGCGTTATTGCGGCGTACTCAAACGTAGGCAAAACGGCCTTGGCTGTTAGTCTGTGTGCCGCTCCGGCAGGCTTCTGTCAGCAAGGTGCCAAGGTAGTATACGTCTGCAATGAGGAAGTCTCCAAGCGCACAAAACTACGTGCAATCGGATCGTACACTGGCATGAGCCGAGATGAGATTGCCTTAGACCCTGCCGCCGCTGCAGCCAGATATGCAGGTATTAGAGACAGACTAATTCTAGTGGATGCACAAGGCTGGGATATCCAAACTCTGGATGGCTTCTTAAATAAAGAAAAGCCAGACATTGTGATGATCGACATGGCTGACAAAGTAGAGATCGCAGGCAAGTTTAATTCGGGACATGAGCGGTTGAGAGAATTGTACTACCGCCTACGAGAATTAGCCAAGACCCACAATTGTGCCGTCATCGGTAACAGCCAAGCGTCTGCAGACGCCGAGGGTAAGACCCGACTGACCATGTCGATGCTGGAAGGCTCCAAGGTCGGCAAGGCGAGTGAATCCGACATCATGCTTGGCATTGGTAAAATTATAAGCGGAGAGGATGACAATGATCCGACCCGTTACATCACAGTGATGAAGAATAAAATATCCGGATGGCATGGCACGATTGTCTGCAATCTGCAGGGAGAGGTAAATCGATATGTTGTGTGAGAATGACCCCCTTTTAGTCGAAGCAATTGAAGTATTCACAGAGGCAGGTTTTAAAATATTACCCAAGCTGGGTGCGTCTATGATTTGGGTAAACCACCCCGAAAGTAAACACAGATATTCCTTCTATCCCACAACGGGACGCTGGGGCGTGTATGGGGGTCAGAGGAAACACTACCGCTGCAAATCACCACAAGATTTTATTAAACGGTTCGCGATGCCAGATATAATCGCCGCTCGGAAATCTGCAAAGGCGGTAGAACAAATAGACGCCGTCTGCTCACACAACGCCAAGTGCAGCGTCGATGAGTTCGTAGATTACATATGTGAGCAACTAGAGGATGGCGTACCTGCAGATAAACTCAAGAAGCAAATTCTCAGGGATTTTGCCAATGAATGATATCCTAGTTTTAGATGCAGAAACTACTGTTGAGCGAATAGAAGGTCGCATAGATAATAGTCCGTATAATCCTCGCAATAAGATTGTAGCGGTACCCTTCGGCTGGCTGGGCTGGGATGATGTGGATGATTACCAATGTCCAGTTTACCATCATGTAGAACAACCACAATCGGACAGTACAGAGTCTCTCCGCGAGGCTCTCCAGAAGGCAAGATTGCTGGTGTGCCATAACGCCAAATTCGATGTGTCTTGGCTGTTAGAAGCAGGCTTTGACGTGCCAGAAATAGTATACTGCACTATGATTGGCGAGTTTCTTCTGGCGAAGGCCCAGCGCAAACCTTTATCCTTGAAGGCTTGCGCAGAACGTCGAGGTCTGCGTAATCAGAAGAAATCAGACTTGATCGACCATTGGTTTCGGGACGGGGTAGATTTCTCTGAGATGCCACTGGCTACTATGCTGGAATACGCAGAAGCAGATGTCAGAACCACCGCTGAATTGTACTTAGCGCAAATGGATGACTTTGACGCGCAAGAAAATAAATCTCTCATCACTGCCCGTGATCAAATGAACGACATGCTTATCGTTTTGGTCGAACTGGAACGTAATGGCTGTGCGATTGACCTAGACGCGCTTGAGACTGTTGAACACGAATTTCATCAGGAGAAAACACTGCTTGTGAATGACCTAACTCGCATCGGTGAGAGCGTGATGGGCGATAAGCCTTTCAATCTGAACAGCGGTGATGACATGTCCGAATTAGTATATTCCCGTATCGTTGTCGATAAGCCTCTGCACAAGCAGACGTTCAACATCGGAACGAATGATGCTGGTAAATCTCTACGACCACCTTTGATGTCAAATTCTCAGTTCTCTGACGCAGTAAGGGTCACCACAAAAGTGTCTGAGAGGACAAATGCTGTGTGCTGCAACGTCTGCAATGGCTTCGGATCAATACAGAAATTCAAGGTCAAGACTAAAATTAAACTGGGCAAGAAGTACCGCATCCAAACCGAAGAACCTTACAAGAACCGTACTAAATGCCAAGCCTGCAATGGCGTTGGGGCAATCTACCAGCCTACTGGTCAGACCGCTGGATTGAAGATGATACCCTTTGGTCCTGATTACGCCGCTGCCGGTGGTTTCAAGACTGACAAGGTAACCATCCAGAAATTGATAGAGGTAGCCACTCGCAAGAATAAGGCAGTGGCAGTAGAATTTTTAACAAAACTATCCCGATTGTCTGCTGTCACAGTTTATCTGGACAGTTTCGTCGCGGGACTGAAAAGAGGAACTCGCAAGAATGGAATACTACATGCAAATTTCAATCAATGTATCGCTAGCACTGGTAGGCTGTCTTCTAGTAATCCAAACGCTCAGAACTGGCCCAAAAGAGGCTTCCCTGTACGCAGGGCTATTGTCAGCAGGTTTGATGATGGCAATCTTATCGAGTGCGATTACTCAGGTCTAGAGTTTAGGACGTGTGTGGAACTCAGCCGTGACGCGCAAGGACTAGCCGATATTCTAGAAGGCAAGGATATCCACGCCCAGAGCGCGAGTATTATTCTGCAAAAACCTGCGTCCGAAGTCACTAAGGAAGAACGCCAAACTGTCGGGAAACCAAACACATTTTTACCCCTTTTTGGAGGTACAGGATATGGCTCTCCAGAACACGTCAGAGCATACTTTGGTCGTTTCTATGAAATCTACGAGGGCATCCATGCTTGGCATAAGCAACTGCAGACCGGAGTACTAAAAAATGGAATAGTGCAGACGCCGTCTGGACGGCAGTACTACTGGCCCAATGTAGTAAGACGCAGCAACGGCGGTGTTAGCAATGGTACGCAGATATTAAATTACCCAGTGCAAGGCTTCTCCGCTGACATGGTTCAACTAGCATGTATCAGAGCATTCCGACTATTCAAACAGTCTGGTCTGAGGAGTAAAATGATCCTGACTGTGCATGACTCAATCGTCGTAGACACACATCCTGATGAGACTGAAGAAGTCAAATCCATACTAGTCGAAGCAATGACCCGCATAGATATAGATATGCAGACACGCTACGAATATAAACCTGTAGTACCTTTCGATGTAGAAATAACAATGGGAAAAAACTGGCTTGATCAGGAAGAACTGTCGTTGACAAACGCCACTTAGTTATGGTAAAATGATAGTTCAAATCAAGGAGACAAAATGTCTGATATAATTCCCGTTGAGGGCGGCATGTCGCCAGATGAATTGGCTGATATGCTTGGCGCTGCAGATGCGCCTAAATCGGTTAGAATACCGGCCTTAAAGATCAATTCTCAGGGCGAGGACAAAGACGGCAACCAAATTCCACTGGGTGCATTCTTTTTAAATATAGATGAAGAACGTGTGTATGCCAAAGACGGCGTAGTACTCCATGCGCTATCAAATCACGTACAGTATATGCACTGGGACGATGGCAGGCTAGTCAACAAGTCCAGACTTATTATCAATAAACGAGATGAAGCCCGTGATCAACTAGGTGGCACAATGTGCGGGATGCCTACCTATGAGCAGTCGGTTCAGATGACTCCGGAGCAGCGGAAAGAGTACGAAGGCCGTGATCGATATCGTGTGATACGTGGTCTAGTATCATACACCGGCAAGACGGCTTCCGGAGAAACACGTACCATAGAAAATGAGCCGGTGATCTTGTCGCTCAAGCGCAAGAACTACGGCCCGTTCTACCATGATGTAATAAAGCGCATCCCGTCTGATGGTAAGTTCTTCAATTATCGGCTGTCTCTAACGGCTGATAAACAGACCACCGACAAGGGTGCTAAATACTACATCATGCGCTTCAGTCCTGATTTACAGAATAAGATCACTTTAGACCAGAAACTGTACGACAGTATGACTGCAGTCGCACTTATGGTTAAGTCTGAGAATGAGCGTATAGATCGATCATACTTCGATGCGATTGCCCGTAAAGCAGACGAGGTCGAACAGGACCGGATAATGGAAGAGGTTAATACTCTAGAACACGACTTTTAAAAAGTGGGTGTTATAGTTGGTATGACCAATGAGGATTATCACGCGACTGCTGATATTTCCTCAACCACAGTCAAGACTGTCTGGAAAAAGTCTCTGGCTCACTGGAAGGGTCAGAAATTTACCAGTAGCCCCGCTCTCCTAATCGGCTCTGCATTACATGGCATACTGTTAGAGCCTCATAGGGAGATAGCCATTAAAGGTCCAAAGACCAGACGGTCCAAGGCTTATATTGAGATGGAGCAGGACTTAGGTCCGGATCAGGTGCTGCTGACCGAAGGCGAGTGGTACATGGTCAAGGGGATGGCTAAGTCGGCAATGGCTAATCCGGCCTTCCGGAAGGTGCTTGAGCATCCAGACCGGCAGAACGAGGTGTCAATCTTTGCGGAGTGTCCCAGTACTGGTATTTCTGTCAAAGCTCGGCCTGACTGCATGGTCGAGGGGATTGTCTACGATGTTAAATCTACCATCGACAGCAGTCCTGACGGCTTTTCAAAAGAGTGCTGGAAGTATGCGTATCCAATCCAAGCTGCTTACTACTTGTACGTCTGCAAGTTGGCTCAGATCGACGTGGAAGAGTTCTCCTTTCTAGCAATTGAAAAGACGGCTCCATACGTTGCCCACCAGCACGTTGTAAGTCCGGAATTAATGGACTGGGCGCATGAGCAAGTTCTGGCAACCCTACGCCGGATAGCAGACGCCAAGCAGTTAGACGATTATGGAACTGGATGGGGTGACTTCACCCTGCTTGAGAAACCAAAGTGGCTATAGCAGTCTCGTCTGCCAAAGCCAAAGGTCGGCGTCTCCAGCAATATGTCAGGGATCAAATTTTAGGTTTGTTTCCAACGCTAGAGCCGGACGATGTCAGATCAACCAGCATGGGTGCTGGCGGTGAGGATGTACAATTATCCCCCGCTGCCAGACGCCTATTCCCGTACTCAGTCGAGTGCAAGTCAAACAAGTCTTTTGCCATCTACAAGATCATGGAACAGGCCACCGACAACTGCCCAAAAGGTGCCACTCCATTGGCAATAATCAAGGGTGATCGTCAGAAGCCATTGGCTGTGATTGACGCGCAAGTATTTTTCAAACTGACCAAAAAAGGCCGATAATGGATATCGAAGATTTTGAAGACAATTCGATGGTCATTTTGATGACTATAAATGAGGAAGATGGTGGTTTGGACCTCAAAGTAGGCCACTCCATTGCCGACGATTTTGATGATGAGGAGAAGTCGTTTTATCTAGACATGTTGAATGGCATCATCATCAACATGCGGGAAGGCATCGACAAATTAGCCTTCGACGGCATGGTTGCAAGGCACTTAGCCAAACTAACCGGTCAGGACATTGATGATGACTTGTCTGACGATATTTCCAGTGATCGACATGCTGATCTCCTAAAAGAAATCAAAGACATTGCCCTTGGCCCTGACGGCGAGAATGTAGTGGCCTTCAAAAGGAAGCTGCATTGATGGCTAAGTGGTCAGAGAATGAATGGCACCAAGCCGCAATCGACGTACCAAATATGGTACATCAACCACCGCATTATAACGAAGGTACTATTGAATGTATTGAGTACATCCAAGACTTCCTAAACAAAGAAGAATACATAGGCTACCTGCGCGGTAACATTGCTAAATACCAACACAGGTGGCGGTATAAAGGCGGTATACAGGACTTAAATAAATCTCGTTGGTACTTGGACCGGTTAATTTCCGAATTGGAGACTGACCAGTGATCACGCAGCAAGATATCGATGATGTAGCCGAAGTGGCTGATCCAATCCCACTGAAAACGCCACTAGAAATGGTTCGCCAATTTGCCATGATCATGGATCATCCACTGGATGAAAACTGGAAGTTTAATCGTGAACTGGAAGACCTCAGATACCGGCTGGTGGCAGAGGAATTTGGCGAGTTTTCAGACGAGAGTGATGCTGGAAATCACCCTGCAGCAATGCTCTCAGAATTAGCGGATTTAGTTTATGTAGCTTACGGCTACGCAGCCACCTTTGGCTGGGATTTAGACGAAGCAGTCAGACGCATTCATGCCGCCAATATGAGCAAGTTAGGACCAGACGGTAAGCCGCTTTACCGGCCTGATGGCAAGGTTCTCAAAGGACCAAATTACAAAAAAGCAGACCTATCAGATTTAGTAAGGACCACAAATGCATAGTAACTACCTACCTACAGACTATCAGACATTCATCGCAACCAGCCGCTACGCACGTTGGCTGGAAGACGAAGGACGCCGTGAGACATGGTCTGAGACAGTCGATAGATATATGTTTAATATCGTCAATACGTGGCTCAAGCCTGTCGATCAGGCAGAGATGCGTGATGCCATCCTCTCACTAGCCGTGATGCCTAGCATGAGGTCGTTGATGTGTGCAGGCGAGGCAAGTAAGCGTGACAATACTTGCATGTATAATTGCTCTTATTTAGCCGTAGATAGAAAAGAAGCCTTCGACGAGGCAATGTTTATTCTCCTCTGTGGAACTGGGGTTGGCTTCTCTGTTGAGCAGCAATACATCAACCTCCTTCCCGAAGTTCCTGCATTGTCGGAGTGTGAAACCACAATCGTTGTGAAGGATAGTAAAGAAGGTTGGGCAAAGGCTCTCAGGCAAGTTCTAGCACTCCTTTGGGCGGGTGAAATTCCACAGTGGGATGTATCGCGGGTACGTCCCGCTGGAGCGAGGCTGAAGACGTTTGGCGGTAGAGCATCTGGACCTGCGCCATTGGTAGATTTGTTCAATTTTGCAGTGGCTAAATTTAAAGGCGCACAAGGCCGGAAGTTGTATTCGATAGAATGTCACGACATTATGTGTAAGATTGGCGAGGTAGTTGTAGTCGGAGGTGTTCGACGCAGTGCCATGATTTCATTGTCAAATTTAGAAGATGACAAGATGCGCCATGCCAAGGCAGGCACGGGTTGGTACGCAACCGAAAAACAGAGAAATTTAGCAAATAACTCAGTTGCGTATACTGAAAAACCAGACATGGCTGCATTTATGCGTGAGTGGGTTAGCCTAATGGAGAGTGGGACCGGTGAACGTGGTATCTTTAATAGGCAGGCTTGCAAAGATTTGGCAGACAAGTCCGGACGCAGAAAATCTGACTATGCCTTCGGTTGCAACCCGTGTTCGGAGATCAGCCTACGCCCAAACCAGTTTTGCAATCTTACGGAAGCGGTTATCAGGGCCACAGATACCGTCGAAGATATCGCGGAAAAGGTCCGACTTGCTACCGTACTTGGTACTATCCAATCCACATATACCAAGTTCCCTTACTTGCGGAAAATCTGGGCAGACAACACAGAAGAGGAGCGGCTTTTAGGCGTTAGTCTGACCGGTATTATGGACAATCCTTTGATGACTTTATCCAACGAAGGTCTGGCTGATACTCTTGAGCATCTCAAACAAATAGCCATTGATACCAATAAAGAATGGTCAAAGAAATTAGGCATTCCACAGTCCACCGCCATAACTTGTGTTAAGCCAAGTGGTACGGTTTCACAATTGTGTGATAGCGCGTCTGGGATACACCCACGGCATTCTCCTTATTACATTCGTACCGTCAGGGGTGATTCCAAAGACCCACTCACGAAACTAATGTCTGATCAAGGCATACCAAATGAGCCTTGTGTCCATAATGGAGATACAACCGTTGTATTCTCATTTCCGGTAAAATCTCCAGTAGGAGCGGTCCACACTCAAGATGTGTCTGCCATCGACCAACTTAAACTCTGGCTGGCTTACCAGCGACATTGGTGTGAGCATAAGCCATCAATTACCTGCAATGTTAGACCACATGAGTGGCTAGACGTTGGGGCCTTTGTATATGAGCATTTCGATGAAATGAGCGGGGTATCCTTCCTGCCATTCGATGACCACATATACCAGCAGGCTCCATATCAGGACTGCCAGGCTACTGACTATCACATACTGCTGGATCAGATGCCCAAAAAGATCGATTGGACAAAATTATCCGAATACGAATTGGAAGACACCACGTCTGGGATGCAGACATTAGCCTGTTCCGGAGACGTGTGTGAAATGGTTGATATAACCTAGTAAATGGAGTACACATATGTGGATATACGTGGTTGTACTAATACAAATGGGGCAGTACCGAGTACATGCCCCAAACGTGGTATTTAAGCATCAAGATCAATGTGAGTCATGGCAGAAATTGGATACTGGTCGATTGAAAAGTACCGCGCCTAGTCCTGATCATAAAGTGATATCCATGTGTGTACAATTGCCGCAAGAAGCCTGACGCTGCTTGTAGGGGTGATCTAGATACAGTATAAGAAGTTATCATCAAAGCAAGTGGTCGCTTTCGATGCAAGAGTACGCTTGGCTTCGTGGTTGGGGCTGGGCGTACTCGTCTAATAAGGAATTAACTCCTTCATCTGACTAGCAGTATTGGTGATAGACTGTTCCGCACTTGTAACAGTATCCCAGAATGAATACACTGGCTGACGATCCTCTTCTGTGTATAAACCTACCCGTAGACCGGTTTGGAATAATTTATCAGCCATCTCTCTGCTCATTCTAAAGTCCTCACCAAACCCCACAGAAGACCTACGCCGTGCAATCTCTTCTGCAAGTTGGAGAGCGAGGTCAGGATCGGCTAGTAGTGTGTCCATAGCCATGGGTGCTTGGTTTGCTACGTCTAATTTGTCTGAAGCAAACTGCATACCAGCCCGTATGCGTGTACCAGTACGGCTCAATGGACCTGCAGTAATATAAATTAACCGGTTTACTGCGCCTTGGAATTGCTGCAACTCATTGGTATTTGATCC
>Ga0115008_10002388_pt1 | contig 15516 bp, 11 predicted proteins | sample FraStrMetagenome_FD_87164 | JGI IMG/M metagenome (GOLD analysis project Ga0115008, IMG submission 87164) | Marine eukaryotic phytoplankton communities from Arctic Ocean - Fram Strait ARC3M Metagenome | ecosystem: Environmental > Aquatic > Marine > Oceanic | place: Fram Strait | collected...
ATCAGATGACACCGAAATACGGCTGCTATGGGGTGATTGAAACGAATGGCATACGCGATGCTCTGCTTATGCTCACGTCGAATAATGCTGCTACGTAGGTAGCTAAAGGGATCGCGCATGCAATATGTAATGCTCGAGGCCAATAGTAATCAACTTACAAAACTTTACTGATTTTGATTGGTATATAGTCGCGCTGTATATATATATTTACGTACTTATACCATAATGTTACAATTGATTAGCTCTAACAAACATCCACACATTGCGCACGAAGCAAGATCAACAAGTCGTATGTACGACCATTTAATCTCAGTTTGCTTTATGTCGTCTAAGTGGTTCTATTCACACTTACTTTGGGCATTATGTCACTCTCTCATCGTTGCTGTCCCTTGCGCCTCCCTCGGTTAACAACCAAATATGCATGTGTCGCATGGTCGCGACACATGCGGCCTGTTTCATATTTTCGTTCGACTCTCTGCAGTGTACTAACTCTTACTGCCTCATAAATCTGAACCATCGCTCTCTCCGGACGATCATAAAAACTCCCCTCCATACTCTCATCATCGATTTCTCCTACCACCGACACTAAATCTCCCAACGCTATGTCCAGAGTTACATGCCCAGCCGACCCGGGAGAACTTCGTTTCCTTGGAGAATCTGCGTCCATTCCACAGGGCGTTGCGAGTTATGTGTCTCTCAAGGAATTAGAAGAATCTGAACCTATTAGTACTGCATTGAGTATTTTATTGGCCCAGGTTATCACTTATAGGAAGACCGGTACCAAACCCAATGATAAATCGCTATATTCCCGTGTGTCCCAATCGACTAAACAAAGCAACAATTTTGATAGGACAATGACCTTGATGTGCCTTAAATCTCCTCCTGGGTCCAACACCATGATTGTTACTCTTGATGGACGTAAATCTGATGAAGTGTTTAGTCAATGCCTTTCAGCCCGTGATAGTAAAGATGGGTTTGGCCCTGGTGCTATAGTTGCCATTCGTGGTCCGGAGATGATCAGTACCTACTTTGGAGAAAAATCAGGCCTTCCTGTTCTTCAATTTACTGGTGGAATGAAGCTTGTAAATAAGGCTGTTTCTCGAATTACCTTTTCTACGATTCCCAGTTCCAGTACAGTCAAAAGAATGCACACCTTCTTTTACGAGGGTGTTAAGGTCACGTTGAGGCAGATGAACATGGCCATGACCAATTGCTGTGGAAATCTCTGTGATAGCATCGACATGAAAAGTTCGGATGGCACTTGGAAATCATCATGCCCATGTTTTGTTGTTTCAAAGGGTATTGGCTCAATTGTATTCGACCTCAATTTCAGTGTCAAAACTCCTCAGGGCGCCTCCTTTGAAGTCTTGCGGTTCACAAGCCGTAGCTTTACCGGACTCTTGACCTGGAACGGTTTTCCCAGTTCAATTAATGTTGAACAGATTGAAAAGGCTGGAGCTGACTATCTCATATACAGCCAGCTCGAACAGAGAATTCAGAATATCAATGATAATGGCGGGTTCGACATCCTTGGCTGGATTCGCATCGGTTTGAAAAATGACGTCTCCTCCGCTGAGGGCCTGAAGGTCCGGTCCTCAGACATGGTTCGCCATGTTACCAGGATGCGGGCTCATAATGCACTGCCATTTTCCACTAATAAGCTCATCAATGTAGAGGAAATCCTTACTGAAGCTACGCGTCCAACTCTTCCTGTCGCATCTGCTAAAACGGCTGACAAATCAAACCTCGATGATACCTCCAAGCAGCCATCTCTTCCTGCCGCATCTGCTGAAAGGGCTGGCAAATCAAACCTCGATGATGACTCCAAGGAGACAGCAGAATTTGTCTAATGTTCTATCATTCAGTCGGATAGCGTAGGAGAACTAGGAGTTTTGCGAAGGATCTGGAATCCACTCTTGACGGTCGGAGCTGGTCTGTATCTGTTGGCGTAGACACCCACATAGGAGTATTCTACGGCAAACTGATCGCGATTGGGCGATGGGCAAACTGATCGCAATCGTGTGCTGGCGTTGGCGTTGGCTGGCGAACTGACCGCAACCAGGTTCGGTAGATAATGACGGGCTTTTTATGGGGTAGTAACTATTATTATTTTAACTTCCACGTGTCATAAATATTGCTACTGAGATTGGTTAATATCTTAAATATGCAACACGTGCGTTTGTGAATTTCTTAGGTGGGAGCTTTCACTTTTTGGGAAATTTTCTCTCAACCTGGTTGCCGGCCATCACAAGTAACCAGCCGGCATCTCTCTCCAGAGCTACAGTACCTACAATACATCCGGTGGCACCTCTCTCCCTCTCTAGAGAAATCCTTGCTATTGTTTTATCTGATTGCTCTTCACTTCACCCTTGCCTCGTCAATAATGACCGACGCTCCAGCAAATCCTCTTACCCCCAAGGCGGAGGCCCTTATTCTCTATCAGCTAGCCGGTCTTGACGGTCCATTCCCTGATCCGGAAGTCCGTGATGATGGTCCTTCTCACAGACCTCTTTTTACATGCATTGTTACTAGCCAGTTAAATGGCGAATCATATCCCAGTGGAACGTTTACTGAAGGATCAATAATTCCGCTTCTCATTGACGCTGCAGGTGTAGTTTGGTATGCAAAAAAGAAACATTCGGTAGATGCAGCTTTTGCACGTTTATTGGACGCTTACTACTATCGTCGTCTTCTCGTGCCTGACCTTGGAAGAGATGAAATCAGGACAACACGAAGATGCCTTGAAAGTCCCACTTTGCTACCACAACATGGGAACATTAAATTTCCTTTAAAAGTTGGCACTCCAATTCCCGGATATATATCCCCGCACACTGGACTAGAAGCATATTGGCGTGATTTCATATTCCAATTCAAGGAAAACTATGGCGTACAAAAGTTCTCTCACTCGATCTTACCACGTGCAGCGCTGATCTCTGCTGCAATAATCAATTCTCCAAGCAGTCTTGCCCACATACTTAAAAGTGGAAGTCTCGAGCTCACAACTAAACGAAACACTGACAGTTTTGATCTGGTTGAAGACGCCAAGGTTTTGTTTAAGTATACCGAAAAATTGAAAAAATGTAATTATATTGCTGTGGATATGGAAATGGACAATGATAAAGCCGTGACAGTCATATCGATGACTTTTCCTGAAGCCGATCATCTGACTACAATTGTAGTCGATTGTATCAAGCTTGGCAACACAACATCTTTACACCTTCGTTCCATTTTATCGGACCCACAGATTCTGAAAATTGTCCATTCATGCGGATCACTGGATGCGAGCAGTCTATTTCATTCGTTAGGCATGTTCATGTGTAATGTTGTTGACACACAGATAATGTATGGGAAATTGAACCCTGGTACCGCAAAAATTGGCTTGATAAAGCTCTTACAAGAGACGTTTGAAGAGGATGGAGATCAACTTAAAATCATTCAAGAGCATGCTGCATTGAAAAACGTCTATCAAAATTTAGAATGGCACAAACGACCTTTGCAGCCCGAACAAAAGAAATACGCAGCTCTTGATACAATGCACCTTCCGTCAGCTCTTTGCTGGCTTGGTAAGCAACTTACCCTTACTGGCCCTGATTGCACAGGTGATATCATTTTAAATGATATTTACCTCTCGAGCCACGCTGAGGTTGCGAAGCTCACTTTGAAAGATAAAAAATCATATCCATTCGAATGCTCCTCCCTCTACCGTGCTGTCCAATACAATATGCTGGTAGGTAATGGCATTGGGTCGGATGTTGATGAGGCTAAGTTTCGAATTCTTCGAGAAATTCTTAACTGGAGGTACATGGTTTCTTCCTTGGTTTCTGCTGCCGAACATAAATTGATTGGACATGACATAATCACGGCTACTGTTATTCAGTACAGTGATGTACAACTTTTCAAACTTCTGGATGATCTTTATGCCCTTATGAAATGACTCATCATGGTTCACAGTAACATAAGCGCAATTATTAGTGATTAGTTTTGTTTTGGAAATACTATCTTTCCCGTATCTCCAAATGAATAGCCTTTTGAAAGATCAGTAACTGCATCCTCTCAAACATCATAGCCAGCTATCGATATCCATGTCGTCCCCATTACCTACATTATCTGTGTCGTCAGTATCGTCGGTTTCCTTTTCATCTCTCATTGCGCTATGATCTCTCTTCCTCTTTTTTACTTGTGGAGGTTCTGAACCAGGTCCGTCATTCTGCTTGTCTGCCTTTTCGAGGGCATAGCGGCGTTCAGCTAATACAACATAGTTGATCTTTCTGTGTTGCAAATTTTGGTTGTCAGTGTTGTGTTCGTTTACCACCCTCCTACCATTCTCTATGTACTGCTCAATACAAGCCATCCCTGACACGACCGATCTCGTGTTCATTACTTGCCATTTTCCCTCCAAGCCCATTCTCTCGGCATTTGATAATGATGCCATATTGGTCATGTAGCTCAAAACAGCCCATGGCAAGAATTCAGGATTTGCTCCTGTTCCAATGGATCCACGTCCCCTGTTGTGTTGAGTCAGCCTGAACGCCAAATTTTTTGTTGTACCGACATATACCCGTTCGGGAGCAGGCGTTGACACAAGCAGATACACGAATCCACTATTGCTACAAGGGATGAATTGATCACAAACTCGCCATGGAAATGTATCTGCAATGTCAATGACGCCTATTGCCTCTGGGTGTTCATTCCCTTTCAACGTTATTGCCAGACTGTCAACAATCGACTCTGTCAGCGCAGTCCACTGTGTTGTTTGACAAAGAGTATTCCATAGTCTCTCTGCTGCGGGGCGTTTCTCGCCGACGAATGTGATGTGGCGGTGATGAATATTTCGTGAAAGCTCCACCACTACCTGTTAATTCCAACATTGGAAAGTGATTAGCAAAGTGTAGTCTTTATGCATCTCCTCCGCCGTTTAAAATGCCTCACCTGACCCCTCTCCCAAGGATAGTATTCCTCAGTTATCTGTTATAAATCCGAACCACTTGTTTGAGAATAAGCGAATTAAAAAGTATATTTAATTAAAGCAATAGTTGATTCACCTCGATAGCACAGGGCCTATGTAACGTATTTCCCATTTGCTTATTTACCTGTGATAAAATTGTTGGCAGTAATTATGGCTTGAATGATATAACGATATGCACTGATCAATATAAAGAGATATGCAGTCATTTTATCTGCCTGCCTGATTATTGATGCAATGCTGTCTTTGTGAGTGGTCAGCCAATCCCTCGATCCTGGTATCGCTTGGGCCTTGTCCGTTATGTCAGTCGAATCACTCACCGTTGATGCGGTCACATGATTGATGGTATACTGATCTCGACACGCGGAGACATAAGCTCGTGTGACCATTCTTTGCTTACAAAAATCCACCTTTACTTCTATCCATTTGTTGTCCAATAAAGTTTCCCTCGAAGGTGGGTTAGAATAGTCCAGCGAGCGCTCTAATGTAGAATTAGCAACGGGTGGCTTCCACAACATCAATGGGACCTTGTTTTGTACATCTGCGAGGCAAGGTACATCTATCATTGTCAATACTTCAGATTGGGAGTAATCTTTCCCTTTGTTGGTTGTAGATACGAACTGACATGTTGGGTAGAAGAGTAATGTACGTGGTTCCCTAACCTTCTGATTCAACATCTTTACGACCTCTTCAGATTGTGTTTCTAGCATGCATCCAAGTGAGCCTTGTGTCTTCTTCATGTCTCTTGATACGCTCACCGTAAAATTAACCCCATCTCGATGCAATCTAATCTTCATATCATCTACAAAGTTCACTAATGCTTCACTTACTGATTTTTTCCGATGATATAGTCTAATTGTCTCAGAGGTAATGGATGAGTCGCAAAATGTGTTTACGAAGTTGAAATTCTCAGTAATCAAATTAATGAACCTATTCTTCAGTGCACCATTCTTCCTCAGCTCGAAAGGACTGGTTCGTGTGATCTTTTGCACTTCCTAACAATAGTGTTATGAATATGCAACAGTTATTTGAAGAGGTTCGCCCAACAAATAGTATAAGGTGAGGCTTACCAATAATATTGGATCGTTTGCAGCTCTGACTGAATGCTCAAGTTGCACAAGTGTAAAGTCAGTTAGTATATGCGTAGATAATAGGAAAGGCAGTCCTTCAATTGCTCCTAGTTGGTGGTGGTCAAAAGTACCCAATATTAATACACCCCCAAAAGGCAACGCGCTGTTACGCGCATGTCTCAGTATAATATCGATCAATGCAAATTGTTGAGCACTCAACTGACCGCACTCATCGAGTAGAAGAACATCCATAGTCAAGATTAAGTGCAAGAAGATAATGTTGGATACCCTATCAAGCTTTGAACATGCAAGCTTATATTGGAGAGGTCATGATTCAATCAGTTATGGCATGAACAGAGAATACACTGTACCATCAACGCACTACTCACTTCTGCAAGCCGAAACAGATTCGCAACCTTCCCTACCTCCCATTGGAATAGCCTATGCAAATGGTACCCTCCCATTGCGATTGACCTTACTGCCATGAGGCTAGTTGACATGACTCTAAGCCCTTTTGTCATTGCATATAGTCCCTCGGCTTGAAGTACAAAGGTTTTTCCTGCTCCTGGTGATCCATTTGTCAAGACTCCTTTTGTGTAATCTTGGTTTTGAAACTGCTTGCAGTACTTGTTAACAGCGTTGATACCCACTGTTAACGCCATTTTCTGCTCAGCATATGACTCATCTGATTGATTGCCTTCGAATTGCTTTATTGACAATGGATCCCAATCATAAACCTTTGCCTTGGTTGCAGTTAGAACGTCATCTTTTGTTGGCAGCCCTTCTATGTCCTTCATGTTTTCCAAAATTGAATCCAGCTGACACTCAGTTCTTTCTTTCCACTCATTGTCTAGTGCTTTTGTTTTCTCATTGAATAACTCAGTTAATATACTAGGCGGCATATCTGTTATGGGGATAGCATTGCGAAGTAGCACTGCATCTATAAGTTGACTTGTCTTTGAGATGAAGTCCTCCATCTGATTCATAGAAACAGGCTGCAATGGTAAGATTTCCTCTATTACTCTCTTCTTGAGAATATTCGCATACGTCTTCATCATATCGAGACTATCCAAATCTTCGTTGGGTATGAGCTTTGCCTTTACGAAACTCATTTTCATTGAACCGGCCGATCTCAAGTCTAATTCTGTTACATATTCTCCCAGCACCAGCATTATATGGAGCAAGAAGTGCGTAGACCGATTTGGGCTTATTCTTGAGAAGACAACAATGGGCAATTTTTCATCCTCCCCGTTTCTATTCCTCGCATTCCATATGAAATCATCACTCATCTCATTTGATCCAATACAGTTCAAGAGGTGGCACCTCAATGTCCAAGAGTGGAGTTGGACATCGGCCTCCTCAATGCTTTCCAATTTTTTCCTTACCAGACTAAGTGCCTGTTTTCTCAAGTAAACTCTTCGACCAACACCGTCAATCCAAAGGCATTGTGTAACATCTAACTTTAGACCTCGTGATATATCCTTGCCTTTCATTACTTTGTCTGACACACAAAACCACTCATAGTATTCCCTCAGTCGGGGACACAGCTCGACAAGCTCAACTGGTCTAATTCCAAACGCTGTAACCTTATCATATAATCCTGAACTAATGTCTTGGAGTGTAAGTCTTTGGGTATCGCTGAAGTGCCTGCTTGCAGGCAGCACCTTTTCCCTCAAAGAGCATGACTCTGTAACAATTGACGCTACGTCAGCAGCCTCTGTTCTCCTTTTTCCATTTGCCATGAGGTTGCCTTTTTGATCAAGTTTTATGCATTTCCTTGCTCGATATTCAAAAGGACGAGTCTCGATCGGTTCGAAGGTCAAAGTAGTGTGTACATCAAAGTGACCCAAGAGCTGGTGAAGCATCTGAGGCATCCCCATGTAACGACCCTGAGGCTTGTTTCGTTGTCTTGTCTTTGCAAAAGCCTTCTTCTCGTTAATGGCTGAACTTGTAATTTTGCTGTTATGGATGAACTGCCTCTCTGCCCTTAGCGCCACACCGGTTTGGGAGTCTGCCCATATTATGCAACGATTGCCCTTATCGAACCTTCATCATTAATTTTGCAGGTTAGAGTTTCAAAAGTATACATCTTTCATGAGTGAATTCCTTTCACTTGCACAGACGATAGACAAACAAATCATATGGGAAACAAAGAAACTCACTTAATTATGTACTTCAGATTGATTATTGTGCATGTCAGTTGTTGAAAGTGTATTAATTCAGTAAAATAGTAGAGAGATAATTCGTACCTTGACAACATATCTAGTGACTCCATTTGTTCCCGTTATCACCTGCATGTTTTGCATAGACCTGGTAAATGCAAAATGCTCGCCCATTACAGGAGACATGTTCTCCCTTGCGCCGGGGTGGACCACTCCAATATGACGTTTTGGTTCTAACATTCTATGACGGAAGGTGCCCTTCACTTCCCCTGGTTCGGGCGGCGAATAAAGATTAACGTCCTGCAGGTTGTCCAGGACTGGATCAGTAAAGGTGAAAGGTAGGTCTTGAAATTCGTCCTTCAACGGAGTCTTACTATCAAAAACCGGGTGCAGTTTCCGGCAAACGTAGTCGAATTCAAAAATTCCAGTGTGATCTTTCCGTCTCAAACACCGATCATTATGCACTGTATGCGAGAGAACTTTATGTGCGGTCGCCTTGCAAGTTGCCCAGTCATTTCGGTCTTTGAATAGGCCATTATCTATGAAGCTGTTAATTTCATCTGGCTTTACAATGTCACCAACACAGTTAGCTTGTAAAGAACAGACAAACTGCTTGAACTCAAGGTCGTTCATAGTTCCTTTGTGCAGTCCTATTAATCCATGTATATGGCTCAAATTTCCGGAACAATCCTGGTACTCATCCCTAAAGAAGGCGATGGAAACTTTCCCCATCTTTGTTGAGGTGGAATATATTATAAATTGAATCCACAACTTCCTCACTTCCAACCAACACCTAGTCAACGTATGGGTATAAGCCATCTCAAATGAATCCTCGTAGTCCTTCTTGTGTGTGCTCGGATAGCCGTGGTAATACCTCAAGTCGGTGGTCCACCCTTTTGTTTCCTTCCATATGTGCAAATGACATAAGCCTGGATGGTCTTTCTGATTTGGTGTGTAAGTTAGAAAGAGATCCATACCATGCTTTTCTGCAGCTGCTGCCAGGTTCATGGCACCTTGTCCGGAATCCAAACTCTCAGTGAGGCCAGACTGGTCTCCCTCACCCAAAGTCAGGCCTGAAGTTGTAGTTGTACTAACCCTGAATCCATTCCTCATGGCTAGCCTTGAATCAATAAGCGATGAGGCTGCATTAGCTTGCATAGAATATAAATGCATGAGAAAATGATCGTCGGTTGATGTTGATGATACTGCACTAGTGCTATACATTCTTGCCTGATCCAGGGTCGATGCAAAACCATCTGGATTGGCTTCGTTCCTAAAACAACTAATGGGCGGACATCCCAGGGTTGCAGAAGGCTCAAACCTAGAATTGCACCAGAAGTGTTTTGTGAAGAACATTGCATGGAAGTAGAGTATGGGTATTGAGCAACCATAAATGGTTGAAACAAGTTTCTGCACGAATCCCTGCTGAACCCTAGATCCCTTTACCGCCTTGTTGAACCTGGTGCATAATCTACCTGCTTGGTTAAATAAAACATGCATAGGTACGCTAATGTTGCCTAGTCCTGTGTTCCCCTGTTGCCTCGGCAGCATTGGGACCTCCTGTTCTGCTCCATTCACTCGAGGAATATCATCGTTTGCGCTGGGGTATTCATTTATGTCACTTATGTCATCCACAAGTGTGGGATCAGCATTATCGTAATCTGCATTGGTAACCTACAAGAATATTAAAATTAGGAACATTCAATACGGGTTCAGGTTGCACAAAAATATGGACTTGCACTTACGTATCTATCCAGCAATGCATAGTTTGAACCATCATGACGCCCTGCTGCAGAGAGGCGTGTTCTATCTTCTATAACTCGTTTCTTGGGCAAATTCTTGATTTTATCTAATTGACAATCCACTTCAGGATGTTGATGAATCAAATCCGACTGTTTCTTACAGCTCTTGAGGTGATCATTAACGTCCTTCGAGATCATCACATTTTCAGCATCATGATGTAGGTCATCAGTGTCATCATAATACCCATTCGGAACTCCAATGAAGTTAATAGTCCGAGGGGTACCATCTTCAGCCTCTTTATTCTCTGGAATGGGGAATAACTCATTAAATTTCAGTCTGTCCAATTCATTGTTACTTTGCCTGTTGGAAATTTGGCATGAGGCGTCATCGCATGCTTCGTCATCATTAAAGGTTTCTATAGGATTGATGTGACCTTCATTCGATTCTAGGACCATGTCATTCTCTTCTAAGAGTTCTCTGTCATGATTGCGACAAGTATCATCGAACAAATTCAACTCATCGTAGAGATCATTTTTGTCTAGTTCGTCAACGTGTAGGTTTTCATCCCCATCGTCGTTGCATCCTTTGTCATAATCCTTATCGTCGGAAATACCATAGTCATATTCATTTGACTCTAGATGACACTCATCTGTGTCATGACTGTCACCACAGTCACCTTCATTGTTCGCTTCAGTAGCATCAGCCGCCTTAGCTATTTCAATATCAGATGCATTTCCACTGTTGTCATGACAGTATATATGACCATCCTGGCTAGGTGCTTCTGCCACAATTTCAGAGGTTGGTGCTATGACATGAGGTTTTTGACTGGCTGATTTCGACTCCAGGCATTTGAAGCACAACCTAGTCTTGCAGTCCTTCACGGGACACATGTAATTTTCGTTCTTATTGCATGACACTGACATGCACTTCCTGCGATCTTGATCCATCATTCCCGACACGATTAAAGGGTTTCGTCGGCCATTGCAGTTGCAAAAAACTGTGCACTGTCCACCAATACTACGATGTAAATCCAATTTGTAATCCTCTACCTCAATCTCTTCCTGCCTTACAAACACGACAACATAGAACGTTGCTTTTGAAGATAGATTGGGGTACGAATCATTCTCACCAGTAGAAGTGCTAACCTTTGTCATGATGTTTTTTGCCTTTGCCGATCGCTCCTGGTACCACCAATTCCTGAAGCCATGTTTCCCTCCACCATGTCTGCAATGTCGAGTTCCGCTAAACTTCCACTTGGTTTTGGGCTTGTCATGCTGGTGCTCGTTATAGTGATCCAAGTCCACAGTCATTGATAAAATTACCCTGGCCTCAAAAGTGTTTCTTGCAACAGCTTCATCACCAAAGGTGAATTGGGCTATTCCTGTCGGCTTTGACTTTGTGACACTGATAACAATGTCTTTTCCTTCCAAACGTTTATAGTTCAAATGGCCAAGAGAGTTCACAACCTTCACATTGGGGAACAATTTATTGTCAAAAATGCACTTCAAGTACTGTTTACCAAAACCAAAATATTCATCAACTGTAGAATTGCAGTCCTTCAGGTTATTTGGGAGATACTGATTGATAACATTGCAAAGTTGACCCTGGGTCATACTTGGTAAAAATGGAGAGTTCTTTACTCTTAAACCATTGCAATGCTTCATAATCTTGTGATGGATGTAGGTTAGCAAATGACCCGAAGGAGTTTTGAAACTGTGCCCCACTTTGCATTGATCGAGAATGCAATATAGTTCCTTTGATGAACTGATAAGACTCAACAACGCCCATGACAGCATAGTCGTATTTGTCCATTTCTTTGGGGCAATGTTGACAGCCTTCATGGGCCATCCATAGAGAGTTGGATCTTCCACTTGCATATTATAGATAGAGGCGCACCACGAACGATTCAGTAGTACTTTGACATTTGTCGTTTGATTGGGGTTATTAACTCCTCTAGTCTTCAATTCAACAAGGACCTTGTGATCTTGTGCAGATGCCTTCTGAAGCGTTATTGCATTGCTTGGAGGAACAAATGTCGCATAATGAGTTAAATCTTCAAGGTTGTTGCCCTTAGCCATTTCAGTATGCCCTTTCATCCACTCGGACAATAGTGAACTCGATATTTGTCCGTCCTTGACGAGGTTATGTGCATGATGTTCAATATCGGGTCTATACATTGATAGGCATTCGTGCTCGAAGGTGACTGGTTTTGGCCCATTGTTGCTAAAGCGGCGGCTATCAGTCGAAACAGTTGCACAGTCTGCTCCAGCGTAGCTAACAGTAAACATGGAGAGAGATGGAACTGTATTCATACCCTTTCTACAAACAGGTTTCACAATCCTCGACTGTAGTCGAACTTGACAAAGTTGGTCTGGAGTTTTTGAGCTAAGATTGTTACCTTTGAGCTTTCGTGCAGGGTGACACATCAGGCGTTTTCGTTTTAAGTTTGAGTCACAGTTGCGACAAGTAGCAACCTTTGGGCCAATGCCTGGGAAGAAGATCATTACTGGTTTCACAGGCCAGTTGGGATTGAGAAGAACAGTGTCAACCACACCACTTTCTCTGTTACGAAGATAGTCAAGACGAGAGGTTTCTACATGATGCATGTTGTTGTGAGCGCCATTAGGTAGATTCAATTGTGCGTGTCTAAGGTGATATTGAATCAAGATTGATGGATTCAATTCCTTGCAATGAAATACGAATTCAGAACATCCCCAAGGACAAAGAACGTCTGGAAGTATCATGGACTTTTCGTTCTCACGACCATTCAGCCTGCAGGGGTCCATTACCCGTAGCATACCCTCAAATGTATATGCCTCTATATGATTCTTGTAGTCTATTGTGTCTTGCGTGCGATCAACAAAATGAGACTTTGGGTGGTCAATATTCACTTCGTTGTACACTTGAATACCTTCCAATTTTACATCTTTGATAGACCGAAGCCAAAACCTCCTCATAGAAGATGGTATAAACCTCCACAGCTCACCTGCACCATACGTTGCATGAAACGCTCTGTTGCATACCATATCCTTACCCGTTAAAAGGTTCCAGTAAAAAGATGGCCAAGTATTATTCCACTTCTCCCTGACAGATTGTTTTGTCGATGGACAAAGAAACTTGTGGCACTCAGTACAAAGGTTGAGTAACTTGGATGTCTCCAACCTCTGGGAAGATGGGACAACCTTTAACGGTGAACGAATAGCCTTGATATGTAGAGAACATACTTCGTGAAAATCGAAGTAGTACGGATCATTCCAATTTGTTACTGTCTGATGCCTTCGGCAGTTGTCACAACAAATGTCTTCACAATACACACGAAAGCGGCTCCAAGTGCATTCTTCATTCTTAAGCAGTTCACAATCACCGCGGTCACTGCTCCGAAAATATAATTCTCCGCCTTCATCATACGTGCTATTGTTGCTATTATTATTATCAGCACTGCCTTCAGCCTTTTCCAATACACTGCGTTCATTTCCAACACGTGACACATCACCAGTATCCGCCATTGGGGTTTTACCTGATCCAATTTCAGCCTCTGATCTAGACTCGATCTCGCGGGCGAAGTCAAATAGCAGTTTTTCTTTAACTCTATCAAATATACAAGAAGGAGATTCATCTGCATGTCCTTCATAGAACTCTATTTGATGAAAAAGATTCTGGAAGGCAGGACCTTGGTCAACACCATGACGAAGTGCTTTCTCACAATCATCTTTGATCAATAGAGTGTAATCTATAGACGGTTTCTTCTTCTCCATCGTTGCACGTAATTGGCATCTTGAAATGTAAAGAGTCATTAAATCATGATCCTTAATATCAACTTCCCCATCGAAAAATTCGTGCATAACTGCAATGCCCTTTGACAACATCTTCTCAGCAGCATTTAACATTTCCCTCTCTTGCCAAACTTTCACGCGATGGTTGATTTCCAAGATCAAAGCCCGCATAACAGTCTCATTTGTAGGAGTTTTAGCCAGCAACAAGTCAACATTGGCCTCATCTTCAGCATCAAATTTCTCATTATCTTTTCTCCGTGAACATTGGCATTTACTCTTGGGATTTTGAGCACATCCTTGAGCAGGGCAAGCGACGTTACCATTGTTTGTTTCATTTGATGAATTGATAGACAAGGACCTCCCCGGTGAAGAATTGTTCGCTTCACTTCCTTCAGCCGGCGAGACATTTTGATCTGTTGATTTAGCATGAGAGGGTGGTTCTCCGCTGACTATACCTGTGGACTGTAACTTGCTACCACTTTTTCTTTGACTTATAATACTCTTCCTGGCTGCCCCTCCTTTCTTCTTGGCATTTATTCTCCTATAATTTCGACATTTCTCCGCGTTTTTTCTCTTCTTTTCCGCCGCTTTTTGGGCATTCTTTTCAGCTGATAATGCTCGAACTGCAGCTTGGGATTCTTTGAGAGATAGTGTTGAGGCTTCTTTGCATGTCTCCGGTCTTCTCCTCTTCAGAGTAGGGACTTGATCTCTGGCCAAGCCATCTGCGACACAACTTCCTCCTTCCTTGAAGCCCCCATTGGCAGATTTGGCATTTGCTTCCATGAGACAAAAAATAAATGAATGTGTATAGGAGCCGAGGGCAGCTATTACGATTGGTGTTCGTTTTTATGTCCAACCTCGATGTTGTTGGGATTGATGACATGAACATGATTTCCATTATGACATAACCTTTCGCAAGAATGAAACGATCCTTTTGAATTGATTGACTGTGAAGATGACATAAAGAGGGCTGTGTTTGGCGAGATTCCATACACACTTCATGATGATATCCGTCGAACCGACACATCATTTCTTTATGTCACGGTGTGATATTATATAACCCTGAAGGCATGTAACGGAATATTTAGAAACAAGTGTGATCAGATGACACCACAATGATGCTGCTTCGGCGGATTGAGATGATGGCACATGCAATGCTCATGGTTCATGCTCAGGTAATTATCGTCATGGTGGTGTGGTTTGATGGAATGAAGAACTCGCCATTGGCGTCTTGTGTGCGAGATGGGGCTGTGAGGCATCAACGGTTGAAGTTGCTCAATAGGAATAGAACTGATAGAATGTACAATGTGATATTTTCGATAAGTAACTCAAAATAAAATTAGCTACTGAAGTGTTGAGCTTTTAATATTGTTGAGACAGTAATTTAATTTTACTCATGATTGCATTTGGTACGACTATCTAGAGTGAACAAGCATACGTCGTTCACACTTATATCTAAGGATACATGTGACTGGAATGACAACACTTAATTAAGATGAATATAGGCAGTGGGACCAACAATATAATGACATGTCATTTGATAACAACACATGAGAAAGATAAACGATAACTTATGGCAAGATTTATACAAATTAGACCTACAAGTTTAGGAGCAACATCATGAGTCATAAGGCGATGGACATAGAGCCATTAAGCAAAGAGTGTCAAAATAACTGTAGGATGGGGTCGTTTTTAAGGTTAATTAACTTACCTCCTTTCTACTTGTTAATGTTTTTTCGAGTTTTGGCGTGAGAACCCCCCCCACGCCAAAGATTGATGTAAGCGACCAAAAAGCAGAGCACAGG
>Ga0115008_10002389_pt1 | contig 15514 bp, 8 predicted proteins | sample FraStrMetagenome_FD_87164 | JGI IMG/M metagenome (GOLD analysis project Ga0115008, IMG submission 87164) | Marine eukaryotic phytoplankton communities from Arctic Ocean - Fram Strait ARC3M Metagenome | ecosystem: Environmental > Aquatic > Marine > Oceanic | place: Fram Strait | collected 2012-06-18
CCGACTATGTCACTGTAATGGGGATGGACTTTCGGGGCAGTACCGAAAGCGCAGTGAGTGTTTCTTCCGCCGTTAAGGGCACATCAATTGTAGGATGCACATTCGATGGTAATGATTTGTCGGTTACGCCTCCCATGCCAATCATATCTGAGGAAATCCTGATAGAAGAAGGGGTGGAAGTCCCAGGAGATCATGGCAATCGGGATGGGCCTAATCATCACGAGCACGAGGCAGCGGTCCTTTCTCGCACCACTTCTAGTGGCAAAGCTGGAGCTGCTCTTAACCTTGGGGCTGATACTACGGGAACATTAGTGGCTTCATCTACATTCAGCCACAATGTAGCAGCGATGGGGGGCGCGATAGCAGCAGTAGATTCTGAGCTATCAGTATACGACAGCCTCTTCACATCGAACCGCGCTACTGATGGAGATGGTGGTGCCATCTTGATGAATGGGGAGGATGACTTTTCCAACATTCTCCATGTCACGCAGTCATCATGGATGTTCAATTCTATCGCAGAATATTATGATGAGAGATCGGAGGAGGAGATGGATGACAATCATCATCATCATTACCACGGACCTATTATTTACTCTGATGGACTCGTCTGTGACGCTGGGTCTAACTTTGCCTGCAAGAATGGAGAATCCGCAGAATCTCATACAGATGGGGGTAGTGGGTTTGCCGATTTTGATACCATGTTTACTGCCGAATGCAATGGACTTTCGAATCATGACACGGCCTGCCAAAGATTTGGGCATGTGTGCGAAGCAAGCCTGGGGGGTGTTCAAGCCAATGATGAGAATTTGAGAGAGGATTTTCCAGATTGGGCACTTGAGTTCGGCGGCGGCGGCGGCGGCGGGGAGCCATATCCGTATGAGAGCGATATTGGAGTCACTCGAGTTGGTACCGGCAGTGGTGGGAACAGTTTTCCTGGCCCTTCGAGCGGCGGCGATATGAATCGGGTGAATCAGGTCCCGAGCGATCCGACCTTTATTCCGACGAAGGTTCCTACCGTACCACCTACTCTCGCCCCAACTTCGCCTGCGCCAACAACTCCAAGTCCGACAAAGCGCATGGTGTGTGGAGGAGAAATGGACGTGGAGACGCGGGAAATATTACTCCGACTGATCATCGCCGCCATAACTGATCTGGACGACTTAATACCAACAGGAAAAGAGTACACTCCTCAGTGGCAAGCTTTTCGTTGGATAGTTGACGAGGACAAGATGCAGCTCTGTCCAGGGATCGCCATGCCCAACAAAATACAACAGCGCTATACGGCAGCCGTCTTGTACTTTTCCACCGGTGGCGACAAATGGACTCGCTGCTCGCGATATAGCACGAGCCCTTGTATTGTCGGGGGGCATTTCTTGGGCAGTAACAGCGAGTGCTTGTGGTATGGCGTCAATTGTAATCTATCGGGTCAGATTTTCCGTATTGATTTCGAAGATAACAACCTTGTTGGGTCAATTGCGAGCGAATTGGGTAGTTTGGTTGAACTTACGTCGTTGGCCTTGGAGAAGGGTGACTTGAAGGGCACACTCCCGTCGACATTGGGACAATTGAGCAAACTTGAGACATTGGACCTTGATTACAACCGATTATCCGGCGACATACCTCCTGAAATTGTTGGTGCCCAGGCATTGAAAATGATTGATCTGAACGATAACAAGTTGTCTGGTGGCCTCCGGTACTTGTCGCAGCTCAACAATTTGGAGCGTCTTTGGATACATTCCAATGTCCTCGTCGGTCCAGTCCCGAGCTCCTTTGGAAATATTCCGCGGTTGTGTAAGTACAAGATGATGCGGTCTTTACCGCGTACAGTACCCACTTACTTCGCCGCACCAAGCCGTTGCCTGACTTCTGCCCGATTGTTTTTGTTACTTTCCTCTCATTATTGTTTCTCGTTTTTCTTCTTTTTGATCTCGCTTGACATTGCATTCGCAGCAACGCTGTCGCTCTATTACAACTCATTGACTGGCACAATGCCATCATCGATCTGTTCGCGTCGGTCTCCCAATGGAGCTCTCCACCGTTTGGAAATTGATTGCCTTGAAGTTCCATGTACGTGCTGTACCAAGTGCCACACGTCGGCACCAACCACGTCTCCGTCCGAGTCGCCGACGTCCGGTCCGACAAGAGAGCCCACGCCAGGTCCGACTTCCTTTCCAACAACAAGCCCCAGCCGTTCGCCTTCGGCCAAACCCACCACGGGTCAACCGACATGGGCTCCCACGGCGACCCCTACAATATCCATGGCACCGACGCATCGCTGTCTGATGGAGCCTACGCTCCGCGATGCATTGATAACCATTGATTTACAGTCAATATCACATCCGCTTGATCTTGCGGACAAGGAAAAGCCACAGTGGAAGGCAAAGGAATGGATCTTGAGATACGACAGCATGAATCTCTGTCCCGACGATCCGAATCTTTTTCAAAGATACGTGATGGCCCTGTTCTACGTGAGCACGGGAGGCAGTGACTGGAAGAGATGTTCGGCCAATAAGTCCAAGTCCTCGTGCGATCATCATGTTCGTTGGTTGCATGGTACTGAATGTTCCTGGTACGGGGTCGCTTGTCTGGACGGCACACTGGATCAAATCACTATGGACGACAACAATCTAGTCGGTGAACTACCCCACGAGTTATCGTCTTTGTCAAAATTGCGGTCAATCAGCTTGGAGAACGGCGGATTGTACGGTTCACTCCCACCCTCACTTGGGGAGCTTCAGCATCTTGTCAAGATCGATTTGGATTACAATAACTTTACAGGAGCACTGCCAGGTTCCTTGGCCATGGCGTCCAATTTGTTGGTATTGGATATGAATAACAATGCGCTGAGTGGGCCAATTGATGTTGTCGGTCAAATGCCAAGCCTCCGATTTGTCCAGCTACATAACAATATGCTCAGCGGAGTTCCGCCAAAATCCTTGGCGAGCCTGAAAAAACTGGAAGCACTTGAGCTGCACAACAATAGCTTCGTGGGCTCGATTCCCGTTGAGATCTGTTCCAATCGGGATGTTGTCGGCGGCGAACTCAAGCACTTTCGAGCAGACTGTGCTCCTCCGAACAATCCTCAGGTATCTTGTAGCTGTTGCACGATGTGCTACCCTTTGGAAACTGCCGCTCCGACTTCACCTAAGCCCACATCAGCGCCGACTATCCTTCCAACAAAGCCTCCGACGCGCGCACCATCTGGAACGCCGACAGTTGATTGTAACTTGAGTCAATCAGAGAGGATGGAACAGATCCAAAGCCTTCTCGGCGTTATCTCTGATCCTCTCCTTCTCGCCAACGGCCAAACAAATCAGGGCATGGCAATAGATTGGATCATATTTTCGGATGAAAAGCACGTATGCCCAGGATCTTCAACGCTTGTGCAGCGCTATGTGCTTGTTCTATTCTACTACAGCACACTCGGTGATGACTGGAACATTTGTTCAGCCAACTCGCCGCTCTGCCCGGCAAGCAATTGGATGAGCTCTAGCCATGAATGCAGCTGGTTTGGTATTTCTTGCGATGAAAACGACAACGTGACGGATATCACATTTGAGAGCAACAAACTTGCTGGCTCTTTACCGGACGAGATATCTGCGTTATCGTCTCTCAAGGTTTTGTCGCTCGAAAAGGGATTCTTAGGAGGCACACTCCCGTCGACGTTGGGACAGCTCCCCGAACTTATGGTATTAGATTTGGATTTCAATTATATTGGAGGTTCCATTCCACAAGAGCTCTCGATGGCTAAGAATTTGCAAATGGTCGATCTCAACGATAACAATCTCATCGGGGGCATTGACCCGCTAGCATTCCTTCCGGCATTGAGATTCATTGATGTGCATTCTACAGAAATATCTGGCACAATCCCCCCGTCTTTTGATGGCTTGACTCAATTAGGTGCGTGAAGAATTCATTGAATGATCGGGGAGGTGTCACAGAAAGGCTTATAATTCGTCCATTCATTTCTCTCACACACCCTTACCTGCTGGATCTATTACTTCTTTTATTTGGCGTCTCTACAACCGACAGAGATTCTTGTTCTCCACAGCACAAATCTGCAGGGGTCGATGCCACCCGCTGTATGCGGCATTCCAACCTTAGTTTCATTACAAACAGATTGCAATGACCCAGTGAAGGTTGAGTGCTTTTGTTGTACAGCATGCTATCCGCTCGATCCGAAGATTTCGCCGACAGCGGCTCCGTCCGTTGTTGAGCCTTTGGACGCCACTGGCGTTGCTTTGAGCAACACGTGTAACAACATGACAAGATCTGAGAGAGAATTGTGGATCCTTGCAACGCTTTCATTTGACCCCGAGCCACCAGTATCAGATTCGGCGCTAATGCTGGCTCCTTCCACACCACAAGGCAAGGCATACACTTGGCTATTGGATCATGATCCTATGCAATTATGTCCAGATGCCCCCAATCTGAAGCAGCGATATATCTTAGCTGTTCTTTACTATGCCACGAACGGAGACAACTGGTTCTCGTGTTATCAGGAATCGGACCCACTTCTCTGTGTCCAGGGCAATGCGGCAGCCGGCCTCGATCCTGCTTATGGACGGGATCCCTTCCTTTCTGGATCGAATGAATGTAGGTGGGGCGGTATCATCTGCGAGGGAAACTATGTCACAGAGATACGCTTTGAAACGAACAACCTTGGCGGAATTTTACCAGATGAAATCGGGTCCCTTACTTCCCTCAAAGCTCTCGCCCTGGAAAATGGCGTCATTGTTGGAACGATCCCTCCCTCGTTTGGTGCGCTCTTGTCCTTGGAGGAACTTGATCTGAACAAGAATGTTCTGACTGGGACCCTCCCGCAAGAGCTGGCACAAATCGTGTCACTACGATTCTTGGATCTGGATAGCAACATGCTTACCGGCTCAATTGGCGTTCTCTCATCTCTCAATAACTTGGAGTACATCCAACTACATTACAATCCCGGTCTTTCAGGAGAAATTTCCTCTACATTCGGTGACTTGAAGAGCCTTGCTGGTTTGTTCCTTCAATCGACTAGCCTCACGGGAACAATGCCATTGAGCGTATGTGAGAATCGCGTCACAAACAACGGAAAATTGGAATACCTCGAAGTCGACTGCACAATGATCACTTGTAGCTGTTGTACAAACTGCAACGATGGTCCTACCACCGTCATTAGTGGAGGCGAAGCGAGTCCTGTCCCTGCGCCGACGACAAGCCACAGGACGGAAGTCGAACCTGCTCCGTCTTCACCACCTGTGATGCCGGATCCTGCCCCGTCACTAGTTCTTTGTGGTGTTGAGGAAGAAGAAAGAGTTCGCAGTATTTCTGCAACTATTTCTACCTCGGTGTCGAGCCCATATGACTTACAAAAAAATCTATCTCCTCAATTTAAAGCGCTTCTGTGGATAACTCACATTGATTCTCGCCATATCTGTCACCAACCGAAGGTCGACCTCATCCAAAGATATGCAGCGGCGGCATTGTACTTCTCAACTGGCGGCGATAGCTGGTCTACTTGCTCACGTAATTCTGATCCGAATCTCTGCCCTACTGGCGAGCCTTTTTTAAGTGGTTCGCATGAGTGCTTATGGGGTGGCATCACTTGTAGAGCCGGAAAAATCACAGAACTTGTTTTCGGTGAGTATAGAATGGATTTGGCCTTACTGTCGGAGCAAGAGAGTACCTAGTGGTAAACGTATTTGAATTTCGATCTTTTTTGAGCTCTCATTTTGACATTTTGATAACCTTCTTCTGTTTTATACATTATCACATTGCAGAGAACAACAATCTCGCTGGCAGTTTGCCGAATGAGATTTCAGCCTTACATTCTCTCAAGGTTCTTAGCCTCGAGAAAGGATTCATCTCGGGTCTCATTCCCAGCTTCATCGGCCGCCTAAGTCAGCTCGAAATTCTTGATCTGGACTTTAACTCCCTCTCTGGTCTTCTCCCACCGGAACTGTCGCAACTGTCCAACCTCAAGCTACTGGATCTCAACGACAACGACCTCATGGGTAGCCTCGATGCCCTCTCTGGACTTGACAACATCCAATTCCTTCAACTTCATTCCACAAAGATTGGTGGTACCGTCCCACCGGCATTCGGCAACTTCATGGGTCTCAAGGCACTCACTTTACAAGATACCTTCGTTCATGGTAGCATGCCTGCCTCTGTTTGTCAGCTACGTCCCAATAATGGAGGTCTTGAGCATCTCTATGCTGACTGCGGAGGAGAAAATCCTAACATATTCTGTCCTTGCTGCACTCGATGCTTTGATCAAGCGGACCATGTTGCCAATAATGATGGCAGCACCTATAGAACTGGTAACGAACCTATTGCATCGCCGGCTGCTGCGTCACAGATGAATACTGCAAATGGCAGCAACACGGTTTGCGGAGTCAGCAAAGAGGAAAGGGCAAAGCACATCAAGGACATTGTATTTACGTTTGTTTCTGACCCCATCACATCCAGTGATTTGATGACGGCTCAATCCAAGGCACTTGATTGGATCACGTGGAAGGATCATCTTCAAGTTTGCCACCAGCTAGCCACTCAGGTGATCCAGAGATATTGCACAGCTGTCTTCTATTATGCGACCATAGGCGACGAATGGTCAACTTGTGCGCACAATAGCGATACTTCTACGTGTCTTTCTGGCGATCCTTTCTTGAGCGAATCCAGCGAGTGTGAGTGGGGTGGTGTGAGCTGCGAGGGCGGCATCGTGACCGAAATTGCTTTCGAGAAGAACAACCTTGGCGGATTCCTTCCCCCAGAGCTGTTCGCCTTGACCTCTCTCAAGGTGCTGAGTCTCGAGCGAGGGTCAATCTCGGGTCCCATACCATCCTTAATAGGTCTTCTTTCCAACCTCGAAATACTTGATCTGGACTACAATGCCATTTCCGGTCCCATCCCGCCGGAAATTTCGCAACTGACCAAGCTCAAGCTGCTAGATCTCAATGATAATGATATTACAGGAAGTCTCGACGCCCTGTCGGGTCTTTCAAATATCCAGTTCCTTCAGATCCATGCCACAAAGATCGGCGGTACTGTCCCCGTTGCGTTTGGAAACCTCAAAAGGCTCATGGCCTTGACATTACAGCAAACATTCGTTTTCGGGCAAATGCCCGAGACGGTCTGCCGACTTCGCGACGTCTACGGTGGAAACCTCAAGCACCTCGAGTCCAATTGTGCTGGCACTTTCCCTTCCATTGTCTGTCCTTGTTGCACTCGCTGCCTTGAGCGAGAGTCTTCCAATGAAGTCGCTTACAGAACGTCAGTACTAAGTTGCAGCGACGACACCGAAGAGGAACGATTGAGTGCCATCACAGTCGAGATCGCCAGCATTTCGGATGTGACGGCTCTACAAAATCCAATTTCGCCTCAAGCAAGAGCCAGAGATTTCATTTTGCACACGGACCCCCTCATCCTGTGCTCAAACAGTCCCAATATACTTCAAAGATACTCGATGGCAGTGTTTTACTATTCTACTGGAGGTCCAGCCTGGACGTATTGCTCTGCGGACAGCTCCAAAATTTGCACCGAAACGCAAGGGAAGCGCTATCTCAGCAACAGTCACGAGTGCGAATGGTATGGTTCGACATGCGATGAGAATGATGTTATGACCGAGATTCGATTCGAGCAGAACAATTTGCAAGGGATCCTTCCGAAAGAAATTGGTGAATTGGCAGAACTGAGGACTCTAGCTCTTGAAAAGGGCCAAATATCGGGTTTGCTTCCTACTTCGATACAGAAACTCTGGTCTCTGGAGGAACTTGATTTGGATTATAATGATTTCCGTGGTCCCTTGCCTCAGCTCCCTTCTGGGTTGAAGGCGCTGGACATGAACGACAATCCCAATTTGACTGGTTCGCTGGACAGTCTTACCAGTCTGACTCATCTGGCCTTCATTGCGCTCCACGGGACAAAGATTAGCGGTACAATTCCCGAGGCCTTTTCAAGTCTCAGTGATCTTGAGGTGTTAACGGTGCATTCCACAAAATTACGAGGTCAAATGCCCTCGAGCTTATGCGCCAATCACTTTGACAACGGGGGCAAGCTCGAGTATATATCGGCAGACTGTAATCCGCCTGGTCGCGTCAAGGGATGTCCATGCTGCCAGTGCTATCCTCGAATTGATGCAACTGAACCCCTTTCAAATCCAGTGCCCGTACCAGATTTCCGACAGCCGGATCTTCCTACTCGCAGGCCTCGTCCTCCACCGAGGATGAAGCCTCGCGCTCCGCCGACATTGAAACCTCGTCCTGCACCCACAAGACCGCCGTCTCCAGATCTTCGGGAAGGACCGCCAGGTACTGTTTACTCTGGCCCCTGTGATCTCGACGACGACAAGAGGACACTGCGGATAACTCAAAAGATCCAGAAGCATGTTCTGGACAATGGCAATGATGAGACACGAGGCCGAGAGCTAAAACACAGGAAGTCTAATCCACCTCCTTCTGCAACCGATTTGGCTCTCGAGTGGTTGATCAAGAATGATTCGATGCGTCTCTGCCCAAGTGATCAAAATCTCATCCAACGCTTTGTCGCAGCTACGTTCTACTTTTCCACCGGAGGAGATGATTGGAACGAATGCGGCAGGAATGACTCTGGGAAGAAGCGGAATGACGAAGGTGCCTCCAAGTGCGAGGATGGAGGAAAATGGCTTAGCCCAATCCCTGAATGCTCTTGGTTTGGCATCGGATGCGATAGAGGGGGATCATTTATCCAAATATCCATGGAAAACAACAATCTTATTGGAAAGATCCCACCGGCATTATCACAGTTGACGACATTGGAGGTCTTAGCACTGGAGAAAGGACGTCTTACGGGCTGTATCCCAGAATCGATAGGAGAATTGATTGGTCTCAAAAGACTTGATTTGGACTTCAACAATCTTGGAGGTCAAGAGTGTGGATTCCCAGACCTCTCCAAACTCGTCAATCTGGAACAACTGGACGTCAATGATAATTCGGAGCTATCGGGTGACCTCAGGAATATCAGAAAGTTAACAAAGCTACTCTTCATTTCATGTCACAACACGAAGTTCAGTGGAACAATTCCAAATGGTTTGGGAATCAATTCATCCAAGCTTCAGGTTCTCACCATCCAAAACACTGAAATTCAAGGAGACGTGCCCGAATCAATCTGCAATCTCCGAATTGACAAGGGGGGTAGACTTTACCATCTGGTGGCAGATTGCGACATGGAATGTTCATGCTGTACCGAATGCAAAGGCAAGAAATCATCGTTTTAAAGGAAGGAACAAGCAACGCAATCAACGTTCACCTCGCACAACATACATGTTATATATGTTCAATGAATACAATTTGTAAAATAAATTTAAAAGTCAAGGAGGAAAAAGAAGTATTACGTAGAAATTTCTAGCTCTAGTAAAAACATTTGCTAAAAGATCGTACATGTATCGAGAAGAGAGGAGATATACTACGTACCTAGTAGGTAGCTACGTAGGCTAGCTAGACTAGAGTCCAGCTAGTATTACCTGCATACTCTACCTAGGTACTAGCTAGTAGCCTTTCTTTTAAGGTGAGGATTTCCGACGGTGACTTCTTACAGCTCATTTCTACTGGCATCTCTCTTCTCGGACGCCGCCTTTTCCTGATCCAATACCTCGGCATCGGCATCGGGATGGAAATCAAAATCCTTAGCGACGTGGCCCTCCTTGTCCTTGATCTTTTGGTCGGCACCTCCCTTAATGAGGGCATCCACCATCTTGGTGTGGTTTGCGAACGCCTCTCGAACGAGCTCGCCTGTTCCGCCATCATCTTTGACCTCTCCGTCTTCGGAAGGCTCCGGCATGAATTGTTTGTATCGCTCCCAGAGCGTTTCAACCTGATTCTTACCATTGTATGCGAACATAAGTGCCGTATGGCCGTCAGCATTCTGCTCATTGACCTTGGCACCAGCCTTAAGCAAGGCCTCTACAATCTCTACATTTCCACGGGCAGATGCTGCCATAAGGGAATTGGTGCCATCCTTATCGCTGATATCAACATTGGCCTTGCCCGCAACAACGAGATCGTCAACGACCTCCATGTGGCCCTCGGAAGACGCCGCGATCAGCGGGGTAATGCCCTCATCACTCGGCACATCGATCCAGCCTTCGTGATTGCTAGCACCAGCAAGATGTTTCTCTAGCAAAAGTTTGACAATATCCTTCATCCCCCGGTGACTGGCTTGCAGCAACGTTGTTACCTTGTGCTCGTCCTCGTGATAGAGGTCGGCGCCAGACTCGATGAGGAGCCGGGCGAAATCCTCATTCTCAACAATAATAGCATCCATCAACAAGTTGTGAGACACTCCATCCTCATCTAGGTACGGTGTGTTCGGATCGGCGCCAGCCTCGACGAGAGCACTGGCAACCTCGCCATAGTTGCCCTTCACGGCAAGCATGAGGGGGGTTCGGTCCTCATCATCTTCAATTCCCACCTCGGCTCCGGCCTCGATGAGAATGTTGACGGTCTCGAGGTGACCACCCTGAGCGGCGACATGGAAGGCAGTGACACCATCGACGTGGGGATCGTCCTGATTGTAAGTGCCATCCTCAATCATCTTTGCTAGCTTTTCAAGATATTCCGGTGTTGCCTGCGCAATGTCGTTCACCTGTGCCCCCAGCTCCAGGAGGCGCTTGGTGCATGCGGCGTGTCCTCCGGCCGCGGCAAACATGACAGAAGTACCGCCAGAATAAGAGGCCAAGTTGATGTGCTCCTTGAGCTCTTCCTCGGACATATGCGCCTTCAGCGAAGTGATGATCGCTTCCATGCCCTCGAGAGCACCCTGCGACGCTGCAGCCATCAACGGGGTGACACCGTCGTCATCGAGCAAGTCATCCTTGGCACCGTTTCCGAGGAGAAAAGATATGGCCTCCGACGAATTGCCCGTGGATGCTTCCAGCAGAGCTGACCCAGCATTGGTATGGAGTTGATTGACGTCCGTCTTGCCCTCCTCAAGAAGGACCTTCATGACATCGACCTGGCCGGATGCTGCGGCATACATGAGGGCTGTAACTCCATTGTCGTGGACGGCACTGGGATCGGCACCGCAATCCTTGATGAGGTACCGAACAGCTTCGGCATGACCGTGAGCAGCGGCAATGATAAGGGCGCTAAAACCAGTGGTGGACATGATATCGACATAGTGGCTCTTGGCATCATCATCGCCGTCGAAATTCTCCATAATGGCCTTGAGGACGGGAACGGTCCCGTTCTCGGCTCCATTGTGGAGGCATGTGAGCCCATCTCCGTCGGTGGTTTTGGGATCAGCGCCAGCCCCTAGAAGCAGCTTGACAACCCCCTCGTGACCAGAGACACTCGCTGTCATGAGAGCTGTGATACCATCGACACGAGTGTTAGACGCATCGGCCCCCTTCTTCAACAGGAGCTTGACGATGTCCGTCCGCCCCTCTCCCGCCGCGAGCCAAAGGCTGGTGACTTCCGAGTTGGCCTTGCCATCGTACTCGGCACCAGCATTGAGCAGAGCCTCAGCCACCTTCGTGTGGCCCATGATACTGGCCTCCATTAGGGCTGTGATGCCATCCTTATCCTTGGCATTAACGTCGGCACCCTCCTTAATTAGGTATTTAACGGCGTCGAGATGTCCACCCGATGCAGCGGGGATTATGGCAGTAAGCTCATCCCAATCCTTCTCATTGACATCGATCTTATCCTTCTTGATCATGGCCTTAAGGGCCTTGACGTCTCCGTCAGCGGCAGCACCGATGAAGCGCGCGATGGGACTGCCCATCGTCTTGATGTCGTTCGACGAGGCGAATTGAAGGTTGAGCGCAGTGTAGGGATGGTCCTTCGAATCGCACGGGGCCACGATGGCCTTGTTGTCGGATCGATTCCGAACGAGGCAGAGCTTAGCGTCACCATCTCCGTGGGTGAGGACGTAGCCGGTTTCGGCATCGCCGAGGATGTTCCAGGACTTGGCGCACTGATGGGAGCATCGGACGAGTTTGGCATCCATGACCTTCCCGGCATCCTTCTCCCCACAGGACTTCATTCCCAGGCAGGTACCATCGTCATCATCAACGGCGTCATCATCGTGGGGGCGCTTGTGGATTTGATAAGTTCCTGTGCGGTTTACACCGTCATTCGATGAGGATTAGCAACATGTCACGTCATGCATAAGTGAGTTGAGTAAATATCCACAGGCGCCAAAGGCATTTATTTACATGCATTGTGATTTTTTTTTTGCGCAATCAAGCAACACTTACCGGGCGACCCACTAACAAAGAAGAGGGTATCAATGGAGCACCGGCGGTATTCCTCCCCTCCCACGCACATGGAATCCTGCGCATCCTGCAGGAAAAAGGGAGGCGGGCCGCTCTTCTTGGCAACGCCGCCCTTGTCATCGGCCGACGCCGTGGCAGCCAGGGACGCGGCCACGAAGAGGGCAGCAGCGAAGCGCGTCGTCGAGCCACCCATCATGACTTGTGCTTCACTATTGTGGTGGGTGATTTCTTTCGGGAAAGGATTTCGTCCGTCTCAGTTCAAGGAAAGCGCGCTGCGTACCAATACATGATGAATCGAATCGAATCAAATCCATTACACGTACGTTTTGAATAAGAACATGCGTATTATGTGAGATTTTGACGCGCATGCAGAGAGAAAGACAAAAAAGAGAAGGGAGACCAAAGCCGCCCCACCGCGCAAAATCGGTAATACCAATACACGCGAATGGATTTGAGCAAGCCCAACGACCGACTCGGCACCAGCAGAGGGCAGTACGGTACTCGGGGCATCGGCAGTCATCATCGCGAAGTGCCGGCCATAACTCCACAATCCTCGCCGCCGCTGTCATTCACGAGCAACTGTTCGACGACGCTCCCCATCATCATGATCCCTTCGCCTTACCCACCACCTCACCCCCACCGCGGATGTACTCACCACTTGGCTACACGTATCATTCCCCAGGCAGAACCGACACAACGTTGTGAGTGAATGAGTGTTGCCTCCACCAGCCATACAAGCGCAAGTCCCTTCTTGCCTCCACGCGTCGCTCGCCATGCGCCATCTCAGTTTCTCCGGGTTTTTAAGTTTTTAAAGTACGTATTTTACTACGTAGTAGAATACTAGCTACCTACTCGTAGGTACGTAGCTAGGTTCCTACGTAGTAGATCTACGTACCTGGTACATGTAGCTAGATCTACTGCTTTTTAAAATAATTTTAACACATTAGGGATCCCTACAATGTCATGCAATTGGCAAGACATGCAACAACAAATGCCACGGAGGAATTCAACAGCCGTAGACTTGGCTAGAGATCTCAATGTGACGATAACGGTACGGTACGAAATCACATTTAGGGATCCTAGCTAGTAGGCCTTCTTCTTTACGCTCGATCTGATCTGCACGTAGTCACCATTGCGCAGATACACCTTCTTTTGGGATCGTCCCGTCTTATCTGGCTTCTCCTCACCGCTGAGCGCCTCGAAGGCGAGCTTCGCGTGTTTCTCACTGGCAAAGTATACATGGACCTTGCCCGTCGCGCCGCCGAACTCGATCTCTCCTACCTCCTTGGGCCGGACAAATGTATGGGCCAAAAGCATCTGGGTGATGTGATCCGGTTTGCAGAATCGGGGGATGCGATGGACGAGGAGATGGTCGGATGAAGTACCACCGGTGCTGCCTCGTTTCCGTCGGGGAAAAGAGCGGGTGATGGGTTCAACATTGCCATCATTTTCAAGATAGTCCTTCAAACAAAGCAGGGCGGTCCGAGCATCGTTGACAGAATCGTGAGTATCGGGCATCGCCTTTCCCATCACCGCCATAGCCAGATCCTTGAGACTTGGTGTAGCCCCGGGTTCATCCTTGACGCCGAAGAGGAATGCCGAATCAGCATTGCAATGGTGCTCCATCTTGAGTGCCACCAGATCGTTGTGGACGGCATGACCGGTGATCACCGTCTCCTCAGAGCAGAGGGCCATCATGAAGGCTTGCGCATGGCGGAGGGTGAACTGGACGGTCTCCAGATGCTCGGCCTTGATACCGTTGATGCGAGTGCGGTAGTCCACGACGGGCCATGCCGGCTTGACGAGTGTGTCCAGTAGAACCTCTTCGGGATTGACGGCATTGACGACACTGATACGGCACAGGGCCTTGGCATCGTTCACTCCCGTGACGGGGTCGCGGGTTTCGCACATCTCGCAATCGATGGAGATGGCCGGAGGGTTGTTTGCGCACCACTGGCCGTAGGGCTTGGCCTTGATCCACGACTCCACGCCCTCGGGTTCGTTCTCCTTGCACCGCTCAAAGTCGAACGATGCCTCGTAGCGATCGTGCGCGCGAGTTTGGATGACGGCATCCTTCCACTTGCGTCCATCCTCTGTGGAAGTGGGCAGAGGAAGAGCAGGGTGCTGGTGCGCCGACTTGATATCCTTGGAAACTGGCCTGTGCTGAGGAGCATCGCTGCTCCTGTCCGAACCGGAATCCTCATCTTCTCCCCCCTCGTCGCTGTCGCTGGCAGTCACAACCTTTTCCTTCTTTTTGCCGGCAGTGGCAGTATCCGTGGGAATGGAAAAGGAGGCGATGGGCAGATTAAGATTGAGATAGCTTGCGGTAGCAGGTGCGGCGGCGGTCATATCGGTGGGTTTCGTGGATTGTTTGGACTTGCTTTCGCGTTTCGTCTTCTTCTTGCTAGAGGGAGCAGCAGCAGGGGTAGAAGTCTCCTCGACCTTTTCAGCCTTCTTTGGCGTCTTCGCCTTTGCGGCTGACTTGGGAGTAGAGGCGCCATTGGCGGCCGTTTGCTTCTTGCCCAACCCGAAAGGATCGTTCTGTACAGAAGAAGAAGAGGAAGACGCCGGCGTTGACACCTTCTTTGGAGCAGCAAAGGGGTTCTGACCATCGCGCTCGGTCGGAACCTCGGAAGTTTTCCGTTTCTTCTCATTTTTCTGCTTCTTGGCAAGGAACTCTTCATCTGACGCGTCAAGAGACGCCTCGGGAGCAGGACGCTTGGGAGACTTATCTTTGGGCCTTTCCTTCTTCTTCTTTTGCGGCTGCTTCTTTTCAACAACTGGTGGCGGTGGTGGCGGCGGCGCCATCTCCTCGTCACTCTCGGAGCTGACAGAGGAGTCCGATTCCGGTATCTTGGCGGCGGGAGTACATTTAGTCTGCGACGGAACATTGCCGTGATAGAATTTACACTTGTCACCATTGCGGCATCCGTCCGGTGAGGCGAAGAAGGCACATGGCTTCGGGCCGCCGTCGCTGCCTGAGGCAGAGTGGAGAGTATACTTCTTCGTCGTTGTCATGCTTGTCGGTTTCAGATGAGTAGTGTACGTCGTAGTTGAGTATGAGATCCTTCTGCCCAATGAGATGGATGGCGGGCGTGTTATGGATCAGGTTATGAGCTTGTTTAAACTACATGTACTACCGTACGTACCGTACTACAACGTGGTGGTGGTGGTGGTGGTGTCGTCCCGCTAAGTATAGATCTAGCTTTAGTCTATATAAAATAAATTCAGCCGCACTCGCATTAGTAAAACAAATATCAATTGCATAAATCGTCTTCA
>Ga0115008_10002397_pt1 | contig 15490 bp, 14 predicted proteins | sample FraStrMetagenome_FD_87164 | JGI IMG/M metagenome (GOLD analysis project Ga0115008, IMG submission 87164) | Marine eukaryotic phytoplankton communities from Arctic Ocean - Fram Strait ARC3M Metagenome | ecosystem: Environmental > Aquatic > Marine > Oceanic | place: Fram Strait | collected...
AATTGTCTGTTTATGATTTGTGGCTAATAGTAATTTGTCTATATAATAGGGTCATTTTGGATGACTTCATTCCAGAATTTTGCAATTTTGAGGTAGGTCATTCCAGAATTTTGCAATTTTCTCTACGATTTCTCCGGCGGGTTCAAAGTTTCTTACTTGATCGAGAACCTAATACATGTACATGTATTATACTAAAAAGTACAACATTACTACTTATGGCTCATGTACATTCGTAACTTTTGTACAAAGGTCATCACATGCACGAATGATGAGTTGACTTAAAAACCATAGAATGTACAAACGGAGCGAAGCCGGACGCCCGGAACTTCTCTTCATTATCTGCCTGTGCAGATTCTTTTCAGACATTGTGTGCATAGGTGCATTATCGCTTCTAAGGAATAATAATAATAGGACGTTCGGTTGATTATTGAAGTTACAATTGAACCTTCATGGTTCTCGCGTGTAAGTATATATATTGTCTCGATACGTTCTTTTTCTCCGAACATGTCACAAGAACACGTTACATTCTTTTCAAACAGAGATGTTAAAACGTTTAAACTGCATGTGCAACAACGAAGAATCGGCGGATGACTGACATCTGACATGTGTCGCGGGATCATAAAATGTAACTTGGGTAATTTACGATATTAGCTGTGACTAACAGACATTCATGTCCTCACATACCAGTAATATCAATAGTATCATTGAATCAGCTATGGCGCTTTCAAATGAATCAAGCTACTCAGAGCTTCCTCGCATTACAGAAGTACGGTGGTCAGATCAAGTATCCGAAATTGATAGCGATGAGAAAGACTTTTTGGATGAGAGTACAAAAGAAAGAATTTGGTACAACAGTAGAGAACTTTATTTGATTTCTCATCAATTACGTGACCTTAGTAAAATGTACAAGAGAAGATGCTGCACGTCTACCCGAGCATCAGAAGAGGATTTTATAAAGATTTATGGACATTCGTTGAGAGGTTTGGAAATGATAGAGAAAGGTACTGATGCCTACAATTGTGAAAATGTACTGGCACTACGAGGTATGTATTCATGAATATTAAAGTAGAAGTTTTTTTGTATAATTTGGCTATGAAACTTATCATGAATCTATTTATCCATTAAAGCTATGCTTGAAGGTAAACAACATGCGTATACCGTGTCAAAAATGCACGCAAACGAAGCATACCAACGCGGTCTCTTGGATGAGAGAGATGCAGATATTGTGACAAATTTAACACCTCATGGACTCACTGAAATAACGAAGTTGATGCCTCATGAGCTTACTGAAATTACCCCTTCAAAAATATCATCAAGGAAGGTAGATCAGAAGGCAAATTCGTTTGATTACGATACAAGCATATGTCAAGTAAAAACAAAAAAGGTTTCGATGAATGGTTTTCTTCGTAGTTTTAAATCATGGCCGCGAAAGTACAAGACGTGAAAGTAAAATACATTTAGATTTTTTGAACGTAAATTGCATTTAGATATTTTCATGTCTATGAAATGATTAGTCATTTCGAGCAAAGGTCGGAAACTGTGTACGTGTTTGTCAAAGTGTTATAAATTAATCAGGAGGAAAATTTGTCAACATACATTTGTACTTTAAAAATAAGCTGCAAGAAATTTTTTTGTTTGGTCCTGCATTACATCTCATCATTTTGGAGGGAACAAGGACAAAAGCAGCATTAGACTATCTTTATGAACGAGTGCCGTAGTATGGTGTCCTTTGGATATTGTCCTCAGATACTCCTCTTTACACAATCTGTTCACATTATGCAGGTGATCGAAAGTCTTATTTTCTTATCCATATCCTTAAGTTTATCATAAAGCACGCAAGCATAATTATAATTAGTAAAGTCTAGTCCCTACTTTATGAAATTCGATATAGTAAGTCTTGAACAAATAAATGTCAAAGTTATTTTGTACTCATCCAGAAAAAATAATTACTTCCGGGTGTACTATCTATATTCTTCTCCGACAATGTACCCATTCTCAAAATATCGCAATAAATATCGCCAGATGTACATCATAACAAATTGAAACTTATTTTCATTTGTTTCGGATCTTAATCGCTCAATCCAATCATTCCTCGTCGAGATTATCGAAACAAAGTCTGATACTGACCTCGCATTCATCAACTCTTGTAAATGTTCCCGTTCGCCAGGCATAGTTTGGTAGGCGTGTTGGTTAACATAGATTAATTCATTTTCAAAACTGTTTTCCGATACCCTCTGTTCTCCTTGATATTGAACCGTTTCTCCATCCTTTATTGTTATTAAATTCTTGTCGAATACCATCCGATAAACCCATTTAGATGCCCCATTCCATGTCGTACCATGAACGCCAAACCAGTCAATGGTTCCACGAAATGTAAGAGTATCCGCATCCCACGAGAAGTGTTTGAATGCCATTCGACTTGGAACAGGATTTCCATTGTCCAATGGCGACCACATTGAACATTGAGGCGATTCATAGGAAATATACGCCCCACCGAATCCTTCACCTTGCTCATTAACAAAGTGGTAAGAAGCTAAACCGAGATGCCCACCTTGTAGAAACGCATTACCCCATATAGTGTCAGGGATGAGAGCTGTAGGAGAATCAATATATGCGAAACGATAATGACGCATCCCATTTTCACGTATCCTACTCAGCATGATGTTATCCACATTAAATGCACAATATTCAAACGAAGGGTAATTTTGATTGTCAACACCGTTATCACGAACAAGCTTCATAGATTTCCACTGAGATTTTTGTTTGTTATCCGTTAAAAAAATTATTTCAGAAGGAGTTCCATCTTCGGTATAAGATATTTTGTCCGCAATTACTTTTAAACCAAGATTCTTCCAATGGTAATACGGTTTTTCTTCGTCAAATAACAATTGATACTTGTGTATGGAATGATGCAACGATCCAGCTACAATGCGGTGATTTCCTACGTCCACAAAAGGTCCTCCGAACTTTTCCAAGTATACCCTCCACAATCCATCCAAAGAAGTCATTCGCGCGCGGCCATCATCCCCACTGGAACAACCATTCAAAGTAACATCCCTCTGATGCTTCACGACACCACCACCACACACATAACTCATATTACTGGACATCTGAACGACAACATCCCAATAATCTGCACCATGAAAAGTCGTTGCCATCTCCGACTCTGACTCCACATCCTTATCACTCCAATACACTCTCCCATGAATTGTATTCGTCTCCGCATGCCAATGACAATGTTCCAACGGCGTACGAACCGGTATCGAATCACCCATCGGTCCAAGCTGTTGATCCAAATCCTTTTCTTCTCGTTCCATATAAACCTGATCGCTGTGAACATCAAAGTAAATGGACCAACCATCCGATAGAGGACTGTCCAGATGCAAACCTCTCAATTTCTCCTGTACATCCGCTGGCAAAGCCTTCGTTTCATAGGCCAGTGGATTACGTTTATAACTATTACCCGTAACATTATTATTATTATTATTATTATTAGTAGTAGTAGTAGTAGTATTCGATGCCCACAATCTTACATGAAACATGGAGATGGACCGACGACATATAGGACACGTTCCATGACACGGTATACGATTGCTACTATTACTATTACTGCTGCTGTGAACATTGCGATGAAGGATGCCTTCCAAACAGGTACGGCAGAGTGTATGTCCACAGGGTGTTACGACCATGGTTGTTGGTGTTGTGTGACTGGCATTGGTAGTGTTCTTTCGATGGTAGGGCAACGATGACCAGCATATGGGACAGGTTACTTCCTCTTCTTCTTGTTCTTCTTCTTCTTCCGCCATTGTTGTATGGCAAGGGGATTTACTACTACTGCTGCTGCTACTGCTGCTGCTGCTGCTGCTACTGCTACTTGTTGTTGGTGGTGTTGGTGGTGTTGGTGGTGGTGTATGGTTTGTGGAGATTGAGATTGGGATTGGGATTTGGATTGGGATGTTTCTGATTCAGTAGATCTATTCCGTGTATTCCATATACCGGTATACATATATTCTGCTCAAAAGAAAGAAAGAAAGAAAGTGAGTAAGAAAGTCGGATGGATGGTACCCTGTTCGGAAGCCCGAAATAGTGAGGGTTACGGACGGACGGATGGATATAGGAAGGATATACTGTACCGCGACAAGTAATTTGTGGATTTTGTTGAGAGAAATTTTAATATTGTTATCATAATAGACCAACGGCCCTGAAACAAGGAGATTCGACCAACCAAAGAGACATGAGGAAGGTTGGTACTGAAACTTCCTCCAATAAAAAAATAGTGCCATGAAGCCTTTAAGGCGGTAGGATTGGCGTGTGCGACCTTATCGGACGAACGAACGTAAACGTTAGATTTATGATCCGTATGGATAGGACAATCCGGATTTGGATTGGAATTCCGGTGCTGGTGTGGCAGGTTTTTCGTAGAAGGTCTGGATTTCGAGGAGGAGGAGGAGGAGGAGGAGGAGAAGGAGAAATGTCGCCTGGAACATATTTTTGATATGTTCTTTGGTGCGATGCGATGGTGGATTCGGTGGACCAGGATTGTATTTTTATAAAGGGAAAATGGCGAGAAGAAATGCAGGACAATGGAAGGGTCAGGCTCAACAGCCAAGACAAAGCGAATATTTTAGGGTAATGAAGAGTAGACCAATTGTATTCCTCGATACTGATGAAATTCGTATGACCTGTTCATTTAATTAATAGAGAAAAAAGATACCAATAAATCTTATCGGGTTTACCTGATATTGATCTTATAAGGCTCGCCTTTGCGTTTTTAAATCGCTCGCCTTAGTCACTTTGAGCCTAGAACCTGCGTCGTCTGCTGAAACGAGGATAAATTGAATGTGTTCGGCCGCCAAAGAAAGCAGAGTGTTGGGTTGAGAGCTTACAGAAATGCCGCACGAAACGACAGTGGATATGCAACACGTTCGCTTCGACAAGCGGTTGGATGTAGAGGTGCGTAAGTTACGGTAATTGTGACGATTTTCAAGCTTTTGTTTACAGAATCATGTGGCGTTTGTTTGAAGGTGCGCGCAATCCATCCAGATTTCTGTGCGAAATGGAATGGCTGGACGAGCATGCTTTTTGGGACGACGTGCGCCCCAAAATCTTATCCGTCCAGTGTGCGGAAACAGTCTCAGAAGTCAAAATTTTGTCAATACCATCCGCGATTTCCTTCTCATCAGTTGTTAATTTTGAGTCATCTGCCGTAGAAACAATATCTGCTTGTACCTTTAGCTTCTTTTTAGTGGGGATATATCTCATCAACAGCTTCATAGGATCACTAAATTTCTTGATAAGAGGTGCTATATCACTGGCATAATCAACGTTTGATATGATAAGATCATGAATATCCTGTTGAAAACGATAAATGAGTCAGTTCTCTTGTAACTTTTCTTATCCAAGATTGATAAGCCTTCAGTCTTTCCTTTGAACCTTGGTGCATTTGGACGGTTGTTAGGGTTCCTCCGGTCCTCTCTTCCACTTCCTTGTCTGGTGTCATTGTTGCGTGTTCTATCATTGGTAATGTGATCCAATTCGAATCTTACGGTGCGAAATACTGCGATAACTTCTTACGATCATGGTACCGAGTAAGGTTAACCTCAGCCCTTTTTCAAGAAGGCATAGTTTGGTATTTTTTATAGAAAACGCCTGCGTACTTATGTTAGCTTTGAGGAAATATAACAAATGATTTTTTACGAAAAATAACGTTCATCGTGTAACTGTATGATCTGCGTTATATACATGGGCTGTATTTTTTCTACTCGTTTGGCAGGATGGAACTCATCCATTCATCCGTAATTTTCTTGTGCTCCCAGCGATTGAGTTCAAATGCTTTCCCTAAGAACTCGCACCAATGTAACCATTTCTTTTCAAAAAAATAGCAGTCCAATGAGGCGATCATCCATAGTGTTTCATCATCTTATGAACGGAAGCAAAGCGAAGACATATGGATAATTTGTACTCCATACAGTGCGTGAGGAAGTGTTCTCAATCCGAACTAATCGGTGTTATAAAAGTCGTTAGGAAGTGGTTAGATGACTAAATTGTCTCCTTCCCTGTAAACGTCTCTTCGTAATTTCATTCCTAGAGATGGATAATTTTTTATTGAAGAGCAAGTTTGCGTATTTAAGCGATGAAAACATTTGCATGAAATGTCTTCCAGATATATCTCGAAGCCTTCAAGAAACTCTTTACCATCTAACCAACTTAAGAAGCATCAAAACCGTATTACAACAGCACAACCCATCGCCTAAAATAAATCTTGAGAAATATACTAAACACATAAACACACACATGAAGACATTCGATTTCACTACTATATTAAGTAAAGACCATTACATTTAATAATCTCCATCATCACCTCCACCGAACATGTCCATACCACCACCAATATCAGCTTCCTCTTCTTCAGGCTCCTCTTCTTCGACGGCTGCCTCTTCTCCATCAGCTCCACCAGCAGCAACTCCTCCATCTCCACCGCCAGAACCTCCTGGTGTGGTAATAAGCTCAATCACCTTCTCAGGGTCACTCAAGTAGTTTGCAAAGATGGTAGGATAATAAGCCTCTACTTCATTGTTTTTAGTGGCAGAGAGCAAGTTGCTAATGGCATCGCCTGTAATTTCACACTGTTTCATTAACCATGTAAATGAGTATCATCGATATTGTCATGTTTTTCGAAGGAATATTATTAGTATTAGTCATCGACCAATCATAAAAATAATAATATATTATTACTTACGTTGCCATCGTAGAGTGCTAGAATAGCGAAACAAGTGGCATATTCATCCTTCTGTTCCTTGGTAAGGTTATCCATTTTAAAATGTGGTTTTTGGTTTTTGGTTGTTGGTGTTTGGTTTTTACCAGGCAGTTTAAGCACTTGGCAGCTTGATAATTATTTTTGTTGTTTCAACACACAAAAAAGGCGATGCCCGTACCTTTTTCTCTCTCGAGTTAGCGTTGGCTAGCACGTGAGCCAGCCAGTAGGTAGGTAGGTAGGTAGGTAGGTAGGTAGGTAGGTACAGGTACAGAAGGGATGTACATGATGTACGCCAGGTGCTCTCCGTTGCAGAAGTGTAGTAAGAGGTAAGAGGCGTATATTCGCATGGCATTCGTAGTTCGGAGGATGCGATGTTTGGGTTGGAAGATTCTAGAGAGAGGTTTTGAATCCCACGAGAATGTTTCTTGTTCTAGGTTTTCGTATATCTTTTTTTGAAAGAGGAATGAAAAAAAGTGTAATACATAACACAACTAAGACCGAATTACTTTAGAATGTATGAATAATTGTGTTTATACATAAAAATAAATAATCCACTTGCTCATAATATTGACGTATCTTTGTGTTATCACGAATTTTTTAGCAATATATACCAGTCGCGCGATGGATAATTTAATGGAAGACGACAATTACAATTTAATTACTACAAAACTCATTCCTGGATTAGTGGTTGGTTTAGCGATTGCAACAGTGAGTGTTGCCGTTGAAAAATGTTTCTTTGATGGACAGGATGTACACAGTTACATGTTATTTCTTGTGTACGCTGGATTTAATTTACTTGTCGGTGTAGCAACGATTGCTGGTTTTATAGATTATGTTTTGAATTCACTTGAGACAAGAGCTATAATTAACCCTATGGACCCCGTAAGACACAAACGGAAGGTTCTATTATATATGTATGGAATCATAATCCTTTTATGGACAGGTCTCTGTATAACGTATAGTCTTGATTCAAGTAATTGTGACGATGGGACTATCAGTCCTCCTTCCTCTTCGCCAATGGAAATTTTTCAAACCGAGAGGGATGTCCTTTTATCATTCTTCAGTGGGGCGAACGGCATCAACTGGGAAAATAATGAAAATTGGAACGAAAGTGAGATTAGTATTTGCGAATGGTTCGGCGTGTCATGCAGCCAAAGTGGGCAAGTGACCGAATTAAAGTTAAAGGAAAATAACATGTATGGCACAATCGCGACCGAAATCGGTCTCCTTACGGCTCTTTCGTACATAGACTTCGATTCAAATAGCTTGTCGGGTTCTATACCATCAGAGTTGAGAAACTTGGCCTCTTTGAGACATTTAGAGCTAGATTCTAATCGTCTAACCTCCACTATTCCATCTGAGCTCGGATCATTAAATGATCTGAAGGAAGTTTACTTACAGGAGAATAATTTGTCAGGTGACATGCCAGAGGAGTTGTGTGCTAGAAGAGACTATTTAGGCGGGGAACTCGATACTTTGATTGCTGATTGTGGAGGTGGTGTAAACGAATTTGGAGGAGAGGATATCATTTGTTCATGTTGCACAATTTGCCTTAGAAGAAAAAATTGATACTTTCTTGGCGATTGTCAAGGCAGCGTAAACGAGAAGTAGGAGATAATACAGTTTGCTCCTCCTGTACAATTTATTTTATGAAGTTGAAGGCTACGAGTAAATTTAAAAGTTTCAACACAATCAACACGAATGAATCACAATTATCTGATGTAAATAAATATATTAGATAAATGAAAAGCAATATCATTACTATTTAAGTTTCTTCTCCAATATAGTTGTTAGTTTTTCAAAAATTATTTCTAAATATATAGTGCTGGGATGTGAGTTTATGCTTAAAGTATGACTCTATGTAGGTCCATAAGCACCTACCCAGGATATGTACTTTATTGTTGAATATACTTTACCTTGTATTGTCAAGAGGAGTATTCATATAGTATAGGTGCTGAAACTAATTTCTACACATAAATTTTTGAATTATTGAAAAGTTTCCTCTCCAATATACAAGGTATGTTATAACTAAGAAAATATTTAGAAGTAGAACATATTAATTAACACTCTTATGGAAGAAATCCACATTTTTTGCATTGCAGTAAACTAGCTAGTGCTGTTTTACGTTCAGGGTCAAGGAGGTGCAATGTGAGTTTCAATTATTCGGCTGGTATGTTGAATGAGTTTTCTAAAATACAGCTTTAATTCATACACAGTAAAATTTATTAAGGTATTCAATGGAATAATGATAAATTTTCTTGCTTGTAATACGTACATATGTAGCTTTGATTTTTTAGATGGTTTGTAATTCAAATTACCCAACCGACTATGTATGTATATTTATTTGAAATAAAGGAAAACAATGGCGATACCTCGACACCTAATTGAAGATAAATAGGCAAAAGAAAATGAATCATACTCTAACCAACACCAACAGATGCAATTCACAAACAATTCCAAAATAAATCGCTCGCACCACTTCTATTCCATGTTCCTTTCTCCCGCTAGACCTTCTAGAGAATCCAACTAAAAAATCATCGAATTGGTTTGGACTTATTATTAAATACATGTACTTCACATTCGCCCGCAGCTCTAGCGAATACGTCGACAGGGACCATTGGATTTGGTTCGGTAACTTCTGTGAAATAAGCCACAGTTATGAATACCTGTCCTCCTTCTCCTTTCCATCGAAACTCACTCACCAGATGCGGCGCGTCGTAGCCGTTCGACCGTTGACTAGATCCGTGAAGAGAGTACCACCTCCCACCTCCCACCTCCCACTCCTCTTCCGAATACCGGTACGTGACTGATGACTGGCAAAGGAGACAAGCTCTAAATTATACATGAACAGTTATACCATTACTGAAGGTAGAATAAAATAGATCACCCCTTCCCAACACGCGAACTTCCAACCTCCACACGAGACGAGATACGACCATCGTCCATACACACACAAGATTAGCGTCTTTGCATGCAAAAAAAAAATGGTTTCCCTCTTCTCTCTCCCTCCAAACGTCGAGATCCATATGTGTCTTGGTACACACACACATGTACAGTGTACACTGCACTGTGCACCCACCCACCACCACACACGCATTTTTACCCCCCTCTCTCTCTCTTTTTTTTCTTATATTTTTTGCACACTTTCAAATCTTTTCACCTCCCTCTCGACTTGACTTGACTCGACAAGATCCATTGCATCGACAGTAGATTGAATTCCATCATCACTTACGAGTCAATCCATCCATCCATCCATCCATCCATCCATATATTACTTAATTGACATCAGGAGACTATAAGATTCCTAAAATAAAAAACCCTTCCCAAACAATTTCTGAAATCACACACACACACACACAACCATGATGTTATTGCGCGCCACCACGGCACGAACCACAACACTCCTACGCCGCACCACCACCACCACTCTACGCACCCTCACATCCTTACCCCACCATGAAATCGTAGGCATGCCATCGTTATCTCCCACCATGGAATCGGGCAGTATATTAAAATGGTCCATTGCCGAAGGGACAGCCTTTTCAGCAGGTGACGTCATTGCCGAAATTCAAACCGATAAGGCTACGGTAGATTTTGAAGCGCAGGATGATGCTGTGTTGGCGAAAATTTTGGTGTTGGAAGGTGATGAGGAAATTTCGGTGGGGGATCCGATTTGTGTGTTGGTGGAGGATGAGGAGGATGTGGGTGCGTTTTTGGATTTTGTGCCGGGGGAGGATGGTGGTGGTGGTGGTGAGAAGGAGGTAGTGAGTGATGATGGGGTTGCTGCTGCTGCTGCTCCTGCTGTGTCAGCTCCTGCTGCTCCTGCTGTTGTTTCAACTCCTGCTCCTGCTCCTGCTGTTTCTACGGGTGGAAGTACCGATGGACGTGTAGTCGCATCTCCATTGGCTCATAAACTTGCCAAGGATTTGGGTGTTTCGATTGCTTCCATGGTAGGGAGTGGTAGTGGTCCAAATGGTCGTATTATTGCGGATGATGTGAGGGAATATGTTCCGCCTCCTTCAGTTGGGGTGGAGGATGCTGCTGCGATGAATGCTGTTTCTATGGATGCCTCATTGTCGTCGGTAGCAGCAGCATCTGGTGTAGCGGTTTCGGGAGCGTTCAGTGATGCAACTGCATCTATGTCACAGCAGCAGGTGGCAGCTGCACTTACGGCACAAAAGCAGGATGTTCCACATTATTATCTTACGGTGGATGTGAAATTGGATTCTATTTTGGCCCTCCGTAGCAGTGGAGTGATTGGTGATGTGAGCGTGAATGCTTTGTTGTGTAAAGCTGCTGTGTGTGCATTGCAGGATTGTCCGGTAATGAATGCCCGATGGATGGATAGTTTTGTGCGAATGTATCACGAAGTTGCTCTGGAATATTCGTTGCCTGGAAAGAGCGTTGTCATATCCAACGCTGCTAGTAAGGGAGCAACACACATTGATGCTGTCATAAATGAAGATGAAGAGAGCAGCAGTACATCAGCAGCGGTTGGGACATTTACTGTGGTAAACCTTGGTATGTACGGTATCAAAGGTGCCGCTCCTATTATTCGACCAGGACAAAGCGGTATATTGGGTATCGGCTCAGCAGAAAACGTTCTCGTACCGTCCGATGTTGAAGGTGAAGAATACGCTACAAGTGTTGTAAGCACGGCAACTTTGAGCTGTGATCATCGTGTTGTAGATGGTGCAGTAGGTGCGCAGTGGCTAGCTGCTTTCAAGAAATACGTCGAAAACCCTATGAGTATGATCCTATAATAAATAATTTCAAAATTTTATCTTGAATCATATAGTGATACTTTGTTTCCGTGAACTTCATCTCTTGACTACATATCATCAATGCTCAACATCGCTTTTATTTCACTCTTAATTTTCAGTCATGAATTATTGTAGAGATAAAAGATTTTCATCGTAATGTGTAAATAAGAGACCGAAATAAATCTATTTTGACATCGCTTCTTTCGTACGGTACGAATTATTGTTAGATTTGGATGATGGATTGACATTTAATGTGGAAGGTTTTGTTGCGTTGTTGGATGAAACATTTGGAGTGCCATTGGATATGATGGTATGATGAGTAATGAATGAAAGATATCGTTGACATGTAGTTAGCTACTGTATTATCTATATAACAAAAAGAAGCAAATAGTCAAGACGAAGGTTATTGTCCAAAGAGAATCAAAGAACAAATGATTTGTCAAATCATTACAGAGATAGTGTCGAGACGCCAAATATACAGGACAAATACTTTCAGAGTAGGTGATATTCAACGTCCTTCCCAAATTTACAATGTCGTTCGTGAACCTATTGATTTGTCGCTCGAGTAAATCTATTTCGAAAGTTGAATCTGATGAATTTCCATTATACTCGCATGCAGATCGCTCTTGAGAGATATCAACTTTACCAAGTGTGCTTGGTGTGTTAATGATCTGTTCAAGACCTATCGAGTAAATGGAATGCTCTTTGTTGCCATTCATCAGACTTGTAAGATCGCAGGTATGTACGTCTTTAAGGATAGTACTTAAGAGTTCTGCTGATGCGTTACCAGAACTTTCATACACTATTGAGATGATTTTCTCATTGGGATCGATACAAACATCGGACGCAACCGTAGGAAGAGCTGACAAAAAGGAAGACAACATGTAAAACGAAAGGGCAATAAGAGACATGCATGCGTAGAGTTCGACTCCCAAAGACGAAGGACCTTTTAATTTGTTATTCATTGCATATGCGATGATACCAAGGGAAACAAACGAACATAAAAAGCATGTTAAAAATAAGCCAAGCCATATCATTCCCATCAAACTTTCGTAAGCCGCTGCAAAATTGCGGATGCTGTTCGGAATGGAAGACGAATAATACTTAATATGGTTGCTAAAACCTTCTATGTGGGGAGATAAATCACTCAAATTTTCAAGAATATTTGTAAAGTAATTTTCAATGTTGAGGTTGTGAAAACATTGTGAGGTAAACATTAAATCCTCCAGCGAATCAGCAGCTTTAGTCGTGTGTTGGCGCAAAACTTCAGTCCCGACAACAAGCTTATCGAGCTCTTTCTGTATTGCATGGCTATCGGATGCCAATTTTGGTAGCTCACTTTTGATGAAAACAAATTGGAGAACCAACATAAAAAGTAAGATACCGATTTTTATTCGAGATGTCCTAGCTTCTTGTCTTGCCTTCTTTGTCTCGTTTATTTCTACTTCATCAGGTAACGATGCTGATGTTGGTTCTTTCATTTGGCACTCTTCATCAAAACTGTTTTCTATTACTGTTCGTGGTGTATGTACAAAAATGTCTTGCTTCGAATCGACTTTAATAGGTTCCCTTGAACTTAAATTCCTTTTCTTGATTTGATAAATTATCAGGATGCATACCACCAAAGTGGCTAAGTAACAGACTGGGACAGTGAATGCTCCAGCCAAGTATTCAAACCTTCTAATCTTAGTGTCGACAAAAAGTGATTGAAATCTTCGTTCCGTTGTTAAGCTTCATAACAAGAAGAAAATCATAAACTACATTTTAGTTTATATATATATATATATATATAATACACATTTGAAGATTTTCATTCTCACCGAGGCAAATTATAAAGAAAGTGTACGGTAGACGTCTGTTGAAAGATTGTGGTTGAACAAATAAAGATAAAATGATCTGTGAATTGGTTTGGCCTTACCGGTATGTATAGTTTTTGATTTCTATTCATTTTAACGTGATATATGGCGCGGGAAAAAAAATATATATATATATAATAGTGTATGTTGACTTTTTTTGATTTTTTGAATTCCCGACAAACTTTTGAGAGTCGCTGCGAAATAGTGACTGTTTTCAAGTATTTTTGTAAGGTTTTGCAGGCTGTGAAAACATGTGAAGAAAACATTAACGCCTCTAGTGAACCAGCAGCTTTCTTTGTATAACGCCTCATCCGATAACAAGCTGTTCGAGTTCTTTCTGTATTGCATGGCTATCGGATGCCGATTTTGGTAACTCACTTTTGATAAAAACGAATTGGAAAATCAACACGAAAAGTAAGATACCGATTTAGATGTCCTAGCTTCTTGTCTTGCCGTCTTTGTCTCGTTTATTTCTAGTTAATGGTGGTTCTTTCATTTGGTTTTCTTCATCAAAATCAAAAATATTTTTTATTACTGTTCGTGGCGTGTGTACAACATCTATGACTGTTACAATAGTAGAAGTTAAGTAAATAAGTATACAGTTGAAAAAATATCTTGCTTCAAATCGACTTTAGTAGCTTCCCTTGAACTTAAGTCTATTTTCTTTATTTGATAAATTATGAGGTTACATGCCACCAAAGCGGCGAAGTAACAAACTGGGATAGTGCACGCCCCAGACAAGTACTCAAACCTTCTAATCTTAGTAATTGAAACGTTCGTTCCGTTGTTGAGCTTCATTTAATAAAAAAGGAAATAAGATATTTATATATATAATACACATTTGAAGCTTTTCATTCTCACCGAGGCATACAAGAAAGTGTACAGTAGATTATGGTTGGTCAAACAAAGATATAACAATTTCTGAACGCCTTATTCATATTACCGTGATAAATGGCGTAATAAAAATAATTATTGATGGCTGTTGACTTTTTTGTTTGATTTCTTTGATGTGGATATAGCTTCAATTACACCAAGAACAAATGTTTCAGCGTATTGATTATTGCGAACATAGCCTTGTTATTGTCTCGCAATATCAAGATAAGACGTTGAAAATCAATTTATAGCAGATATTAAGGGACCTTCGTTTCAAGTGAGATGTTGTCCATGTTGATAGATGACAATGAAATGCAGTTGCATGCCATTATTGAGCACATGTCTTTCAAATATTCATACAGAGCATACCGAGTGTAATAAAGTCATAACTCACACAAATTATTGTCGTTTTCTTTGAATATTTCAAAAATATTCAGGTTATGATATTTGGTGACAGCAACAGGCCTACTATCTATCTGCAAGTCGATCGAATCTTTGTAGCAGTGAAGCATTAGCTCCTTTTGGCGTCCATGTTCGAGAAGGGTTCGACAAAGAATTTGGTTATCTGTTGGTTCAGTTTCCTGTGTTCATATGATTTTTAGTTTAAGAACAGCGACAATCTCTTTATATAGTTCATATCGACAGTTGTAGGGGGTTTAGAGTTAGAAAAGTGATAATTATTTCGAGACTTTACATGTCAAGCACTATTTGAAGATTCGATTAGAGTTTTCATTGCAATCGAATTAGCCGAATGAATACCTGGTACAAGAGTAGAAGTTAATAAAATAAAAGCATACAGTTTAAAAAAAAACACAAGTACCGAGCCTAGCGTAATACCTAACAACTATTAATAAATATTTATATAACAGTTTAGACACATAGTCTACTTATAACGTAATACCTAACAGCTCTAAGTATTTATATAATATTTTACCGGTAGCACTTTTGAATAAGTGATTCGGTTGAGACGACTGTAGAGAATGTAAAAATAAGCAATAATATTGCAAACCCTGTGAGAACCAACGTCGCCATTTCACACCCTTCGTGGTATCAACGGACGGAATGTTCGGCTTTGAAGCCCGAGCATTTCTCAAAAGGCTTGCAAAGTTTCTTGCAGAAAAATGGGAGAAGCCCTATTCAACAGTAAGGGGTTTCATTAATGCTCGAATGAGTATCGCTCTAGTTAGAGCAACGAATCGATGCATTAGAGGTTCCAGGATCCCTACGAGCAACATGTCGAA
>Ga0115008_10002403_pt1 | contig 15482 bp, 12 predicted proteins | sample FraStrMetagenome_FD_87164 | JGI IMG/M metagenome (GOLD analysis project Ga0115008, IMG submission 87164) | Marine eukaryotic phytoplankton communities from Arctic Ocean - Fram Strait ARC3M Metagenome | ecosystem: Environmental > Aquatic > Marine > Oceanic | place: Fram Strait | collected...
CGTTGGTTTGGCTGATGCCAGGTTTAAAGCACCTGCAACTGAGTTCTTGCCAAACATAATTGATTGTGGACCCTTGAGTACCTCTATTCTTTCCAAATCTAAGAAGGGCATACGTAACAATTGTTGTCGGCCATAGTGAATGCCATCTATGTATTGTCCAACGGATTGTTCAAATCCCTGATTATTGCCTGTGCCTATACCTCGAATAAATAACTGTGTACTGATGCCTGTTTCTGTCATGTGTAAATTAGGAACGGAATATTGTAAATCATCAATTTTTTCTATGCTTTTCTCTTGAATGTCGTCAGCTGTCAATACATTCATTGATATAGGGGTATCTTGAGCGTTTTCTGATCTCTTTTGCGCGGTAACTTCAATAACTTCTAATGTTGTTTTCTCCTCAGCCACAGCAGTACTGATTGCCAAAGCACATGCACTGAAGGTAAATATACGTTTTGAGGTTAGTCCTTTCATGTTAATACACTCTCTTATTATAATTATTAATTATTGTAATCAGTATTAATATAAACATGCGTTATAATGAAGATAAGGTTAATAACGGTCAATTTAGAGTGAAAAACGGACAATTTGGTGGTTTACTATAAATAAATATACTTATATTGAGTCCTAAAATGTCACATACTAAACTCATTGCTTTAGATTTTTCAGGTCAAGTTTTTGCCCATAAACTCAATTTTATTAGTGGTATATTGGCTAAGCATAATATTGAAATTTCGTGTTTATTAGCGAATACATCAATTGACACTGAACAACTAAATCATTGTGGTTATAAAATACATAAAGATCAGATTATTCAGTTTTATCAAAACGTTTTAAAATTAAATATCTCAAATATCAGTGTCTTAATAGGTGCAGCGATTAAGCCAAAGCACTATGGATTATACGGTTGTACCTTATTATGTTGTAAAAATTTACGACAAAGTTTGGCCTTTGCTATTAGATATCATCACCTAGTAACTAAAACGGTCAATATGAGTTTACATGATCATTCCTCAGGAAAGTTATGTTTTAGATTTGAGGATCTGTTACAAGAGACTGAGGTGGCGAAATTCAATATTGAACTACAGTGCGTGATTGTTTTATCGTTAGTCCGTCATTGCTTAAATGATCATAGTTTTACTTTTGAGAGCTTAAATTTAACCTGTAATGAAGGTAACAACGTAGAGTTATTAAAAGATTTTTTTGGTTGTCCAATAACATATCAACACCAGCACAATGAATTTGTATTCAATCATAAACAGTGGGATTTAAAGACTGCACAAAGCAACCCTATTGCCATGCCATTATTATTGAATCAATGCGATAATTTATTATCAAAATTTTCTACAAAAAATGAGTTTTTAAATACAATTAACCATTGGATAAGAGCAAACATGCATACAGAGTTATGCACTGAACATTTGGCTAATGAGTTATGTATGACTCCTCGCACCCTGCGAAGAAGGTTGTCAGAGCAAGGTACTAGTTTTTCAAGTATGGTTAAAGACCTTCGTTGCACTTCAGCTAAAAAGCTCCTTACTGAAACTGATTTAACTATTGAAGATATAGGTTGCTCTTTAGGCTTTAATGATGTGTCTAACTTTAGAGCCGCCTTTAAAAAATGGACGGGAGAAACACCTTCAACCATAAGACAATATTTTTAACTATTAGCTTGTAATACCCTCTAAAATTTTTAATTAATCTATAGGAAAGCTGTTAATTCGCCTCGTAAATTTTGCTGCATTTTTTTACAAATTTGGTCGTACGTTAGTGACTTACCTAATAAGTAATGTAGCTTTGTTAATGTTGCTTCCAACGTCATATCATGGCCACTAATTACACCTGCTTCATTCAAAGCATTTCCGGTAGCATAACCAGTCATGTTAACTGTACCTTTAATACACTGGCTACAGTTAACAATGATAATACCTTTTGTTCTAGCTTCTTTTAAACATGAAAGTAGCGCTTCATCTTGTGGAGCATTACCAACGCCATAACTTCTCAAAATAAGTGCTTTAACGGGTTGTTTAATCGTATTTTTGATTACTTCACTACTAATACCTGGATAAAGGTGTACTACACCAATCGGCTGAGGGGTTATCCTAGCAATGAATAGAGGCTCAGTAACTGTTTGAGTTTGTTGTAATGTACCAGCAATTAATTTTATGTTAATTCCAGCTTCAAGTAATACTGGCATATTTGGAGATTCAAAAGCGTTAAAGCCATCAGCGTAGGCTTTAATACAACGATTTCCCCGGTAAAGTTTATTATTAAAAAACAAACTGACTTCATTGATAGGGTAGGTTGCAGCAATATAAAGCGCATTAAGTACATTTACTTGGCCATCTGATCTGAGTTGGCTTAGCGGTATTTGAGAACCGGTGATAATAATAGGTTTATTTAAATTTTCGCACATAAAAGATAATGCCGAGCTTGTATAAGCCATCGTATCAGTACCGTGCAATACAACAAACCCATCATAGGTATCGTAATTTTCTTTAATATCATCAGCTATTCTCTGCCAATCATTGGGCGTCATATTTGACGAATCGATTAACGGTTGATACTCATTGATTGTAAAGTCAGGCATTTCACTACGATGAAACTCTGGCAAAGCATTAATAGATTGAGTTAAATGCCCCTTAGCTGGTATAAAGCCTTGGGTGCTTTGCATCATGCCTATAGTGCCGCCAGTATAGGCAACATAAATTCTTTTTTTCATAGGTATTATTCATTATTTAACGCTGGTTTTAGTGACATTATACAAGTAAGCCAATAAACTAAATTTACTATATTAACTACGATATTAACTGATAAAAATCTGGTCTGTATAAACTCTATTTTGAATTATATCTTAGTAATGTTTATATTTACTATATTCTGAATATAGCTTGTATTAACGAGAGTGTTACTTTAACTTGCCAAGTAAAAATTTTTGTTAGGAATTTCACAAGCACAATATATGACAAGGCAGTAATTAAATTACTGCCTCTTGATTAGCTATTAAAGATTGATAAGATTAATATAAAAGCACTAGTATGTTTAATAACTGGCACTACAAGCCGTACAAAACATATAACGGCCTTGTGGATCGTTAAATTGATTCATTTGTTTCATTTCTTTAGCCATTAACGACATAATTTCAGAAAAAGGACCATTTTTTGAAATATTAATAGCATTAATGCTCAAGGCATTGTCATCATTAAATAATGTCATTAAATAACTCGATTGCCCTAATAACTGTTGAATAAGTTTATTGCTTGGTGACTGTTCTTTTTCAATAAGAAGGGTGTCATATTGTTCTATATTGGCTAGCTCTGCGGCGGCGGTAACGGCATCATCTAAATTACCAAGTTCATCGACTAACCCTAATTCTTTAGCTTTTTTACCTGACCAGATACGACCCTGAGCTATATTATCTACTTGTTCTACAGTCATATTACGGTTATTGGCAACTAACTGTAAAAAATCATTATAGCCTCTATTAATGGTAGCCTGAAATAAGCTAGACATACCTGGAGTTAGCGGGCGTGTCACACCAAAGCCAGCAATATCAGTAGTACCTACACCATCAGTATGAATACCCATTTTGCTTAATGAATCTTCAAAGGTCATAAACATACCATAAATACCAATTGAACCAGTAATTGTTGCAGGTGAGGCAAAAATTTTATCAGCAGGTGCTGAAATCCAATATCCACCTGAGGCAGCATAAGTTCCCATTGAGGCAATGACTGGCTTACCAGCAGCTTTCAACAACTCTACTTCTTGGCGAATGATTTCAGAGGCGTATGCACTACCACCAGGGCTATCTACACGTAATACTACGGCTTTTACATTGCGGTTATAACGAGCTATTTGTAATAATTTAGCCGTACTATCACCACCTATTATGCCAGGTTCTTGATTACCATCTAAAATCGTTCCCTTAGCGATGATTATTGCAACCTTATCTGAAGTTAAAGGTTGAGCAAAGTTATTGTCTAGCGTGAGTGCGGTTGCGGATATATAATCTTTGTAATTTATTTGACTAAAGCTATCACCTTTAATATTTTTTCCAACTAAATTAATTAATTCAGTACGCACTTCTTCTCGAGATTTAAGTTGATCTACCCATTTATTATCAACGGCATAAGTTGCGAAATTACCGTCTGCGCTATTAAGCTTTAACACGAGAGAATCAATACTTTCATCAAAATTATCAATCATAAATCCTCGTCGTTGTGCAACATCAGTTTTATATTGTATCCATAAATCAGATAACCAGAGTTTATTAGCCTCTTGAGCAGCTTCAGACATATCATCTCGAATATAAGGTTCAACAGCTGATTTAAAGGTACCGACTCTAAAAATATGTTGATTGATAGCGAGTTTTTCTAAAGCTGATTTAAAATACATTCTGTAGCGACCATAGCCTTCGAGTAGCATAAAGCCTTTTGGATTCAACCACACGTCATCTGCTGTACTTGCTAAGTAATATTGATCTTGAGAGTATTGATCAGCAGTAGCAATAATTTGTTTTCCAGTAGACTTAAAGTCTTCAAGCGCAAGGGCTATTTGTTGAAGTTTAGATAAACCAGCTACCCGCAAACCTTGCAGCTGTAAAACGATTATTGATACACGATCATCATTTTTTGCTTTAGTAATAACATCAATAATATCACTGAGTAAAATTTCAGGATTTTCTTCTGGTTGATCACTTGCTTCAAGCAAAAATGCTTCCATAGGATCAATATTACGTTTTTGCTCGACGATATCACCAACAAGGTTTAACACTAAAGCGGTCTTATTAGGCACTTCAATTATTTTATCACCAGAAGACAGTAAGCCAATAAAAGTAAAAAATAGAATAAAAAATAGTAAGTTTAAAACTACTAAGCGAGTGAGGTTAAATATTTTCCATACCGAATTAAAAAAACGTTTCATAACACCTGGATTATCATTCATAGAGAAGTCTTAAATAAATTATTGTGGATATCTTACAAGCTTACCCTAACAAGAAAAATAATTTAACTGCTGTTGTCATTAGATTGTAACTATTTATGGCAGAGTCAAATATTTATCTCATTCAGGGCATTAATGACAAAAAAATCATTAAAACGAAATAACTTGTTAGAATAACAGTTCTTATAAGTAACTATTTTTTTATATGTTCTAAGTATTAAATTATGACAACTTATCGATATTATTACCGCTGTTTTTTAAATCGTTTAAAAGCCTTTAACGGCTTACCTACTTTGTTAATAAGACTTTATCTTGCTCCAGTATTTATAATGGCGGGCTTTAGTAAAACACAATTACTTAATGATGAAATATTAGGTTTACAATCTTTTATGGCCGATCCTAGTATAATTGCCTGGTTTGGTAATACTGAATGGGGACTTGGCTTACCCTTTCCATCATTACTTGCCAATTTAGTGATTATCATTGAACTCTGTGGTGGTTGGTTATTACTCATCGGGTTGTTAACTCGACTTATAACAATACCATTGATGTTTACTATGTTGGTTGCTGCATCGACAGTTCACCTTGACAACGGCTGGTTTGCTATTACGCCAACAAATAGTGATATTAGCCCAGCCCAAGTAGTCACCTGGTTTGGTATTTCTAGTGTTCAGAGTAGCTTAGATAATAGTGATAAAGCAGCAGTCAAGTTAGAAAATATGCGTAACATTTTAGGAGAACATGGAAATACTGATTGGTTGTACGAGCAGGGCAATATCGTTGTACTTAATAACGGTATTGAATTTGCTGTAACCTATTTCATTATGTTGTTAGCTTTATTTTTTATAGGCGCAGGAAAGTACACCAGTATTGATTATTTGATTGCCCGGCGTTACTTGATTACGACTACGCTTAAGGGCACTTAAATCAATAAAAGTAATGAGGTACTTGCTTTTAAATCTTTAAAAGCTAATACCTCATATAACTGATAGAAACTTTATGATTTGTGTTTAATCACGTAAAAGCGCTAATTTGTTTTATTTGTCCCATAAAAATAGATGCGTTAAACCTTATTTTATTTAAAAAACACTATTTGTTAACAACACTAATCTTATTATTTATGTGACCTAATTTTTGGAATTAAATGACCAAAATGATATAAAGTTAATCCTAATAAAACGGTAGTCGCACCTAGAGCTAGTGTATTAGTTACTTGTTCATTATTTAACTGTGCGCCAAGTACTAGTGCCATAATAGGTGTTATAAGTGTAACCAGCGTTACATTAATTGCAGACATCTTTTGTAAAACAGTAAAATAAGCGTAAAAACCAAGTAGTGAGCCAAATACGCCTAAGTAAAGTGTTGCCCATAGCGATCTTGCTTGCCAACTCTCTACTGGTAAGGTGCCATCAAGTAATAACCAACTCAATAAAAACATAGGAGTTGCAAACGTTAAAGCACCAACAGTTGTCGCGAGAGGGTGAATAGCAATACGGACACTTTTCACAAGAACGCCACTTAAACTAAAAAAGAATACCGCCAAAAAAATATACACTACCCCATACCAAGCGCCCTGTGACAAAGTAAAGTGGTCTGAGCAAACGATAGCCAAACCAGTGATTGAAATCATCATAGACAGTTTACGTACAAAAGAAAGCCTTGGTTCGGCTAATATTTTGTTAGCAAGTAAAGCAGAAATTACAGGAGATAGCCCAAAGACTAATGAAATGATCCCTGATGACATATATTGAGCAGCCATATAAGAACACAACATACCGCCAAAAACTCCCAGAGCTGAATAGCTATACAAGGTTAGTGCTTGTCTATGCCACGGAGTATCAATTTTTCTTACTTTGATTATGGTAAAACCAAGTATTAATGCAATTACCATTCTTAACAAAACAGTAAGGCTTGGGTGCATTGATTCGCTACTCCAAACAATACCTAATGGAGTAGTTGACCATATAATCAAAACAGCGATGTATGCGAGGTAAACAGGCATTATATTTCTCTTGGTAGACATCAGTTAAAAGGTTTTTTGAACAATATTTATGTATAAAATAAGTTATTATTGATTATTTTATTCAATATCAGACTCACTGTTTTAACAACAATCATCGTTAATAATTATTTTGCAATAGTTATGTAGATAGCGTAATTTAGCAAAAATAAAAGTTGGTTTATTAATGATAAAATCTTATTCTATATAACTAATGTTGACTTTTTTTTATATTAAGTCAATGATTTACCTTTTTTTTACTGTTTTCTAAATACGTGTTTTTGTATTAGAAATTGCACAATAAGATTTAAAGATAAAATAATAAGACACTTTACTAACAACTCCTAAATCAGAGACAACCTATGAATGCTATTGATTTACTTCTCACAAGACAATCTACACCTATACTCACAGAGCCAGCACCAAGTTCGACTGATATGGCTACAATCTTAGCTGCAGGCATGCGGGTGCCAGATCATGCAGGTTTAAAACCATGGTATTTTCATGTTATTTCTGGAAAAGGACTTCAGCGTCTTAGTGATTTATACGTAGATGCCACAAATAAGCAGTTATTGGATTTAACTGATACGAATAATATAGATAAGCAAGGAGTTAGTGAGAAAATAACTAAAGTTGCTAAAATGCCTTTTCGTGCACCCATGATTATTGTGATATCAACTCAATACGTTGAACATAATAAAGTACCAAAAAAAGAACAATTAGTTGCAGCGGGTTGCGCAGTTCAAGCAATGCAAATGGCGTGTTTTGCACTAGGTTATGGAGCAATGTGGCGAACTGGTGATCTAGCTTATAACGATACGGTAAAAAAGGGTCTTAACATAACGGTAGATAATGAGATTGCAGGCTTTTTGTATGTAGGCAGTCCTAAAAAAGAACAGAGTATAAAGCCGACTAAAAGTTTAGAGAACAAAGTCACTTACTGGCAATAACATAATTAATTTGTACATCATAAACGATGACATGTTTGAGTGTCATCGTTCATTCATATTAAAATCTTAATATCTAGTAAACTAGAAGTTAAAAAGCTGCATTATTTGGGGTTCTTGGAAATGGAATAACATCGCGAACGTTTTGCATACCCGTGGCATAAGCTACTAAACGCTCAAAGCCTAAGCCAAACCCTGAGTGAGGTACCGTACCGTAACGACGTAAATCTCTATACCAACTATAATCACCAACATCTAAGCCCATTTCTTCTAAGCGACTGTCTAAAACATCTAAACGTTCTTCGCGCTGACTACCACCTATAATTTCACCGATACCAGGTGCTAAAATGTCCATAGCGGCAACTGTTTTACCATCGTCATTGAGACGCATATAGAAAGATTTAATATCTTTAGGATAATTTTGTAATACAACGGGACCGTTAAAATACTCTTCAGCTAAGTAGCGTTCGTGCTCAGAATTTAAATCGACACCCCAAGATACTGGGTTTTCAAATTTCTTATCGCAATTTTCTAAAATAGTTATTGCATCCGTGTAATCTAAACGTACAAATTTAGTATTAATAACAGAGTCTAAACGTTCAAGTACTGTTTTGTCGACACGTTGTTGGAAAAAAGCCATATCGTCAGGACGTTCTTCAAGTACGGCTTTAAATACATATTTAAGCATCTCTTCAGCTAAATCAGCCGCATCAGATAAATTTGCAAAAGCAATTTCTGGTTCTACCATCCAAAATTCAGCTAAGTGACGAGTAGTATTAGAGTTTTCAGCTCTAAAAGTAGGGCCAAACGTATAAACTTTTGACAACGCGTTACAATACGTTTCAACATTTAACTGCCCTGATACAGTTAAAAACGTTTCTTTACCAAAGAAGTCTTGGTTGTAGTCAACTTTACCTTCTTCATTACGTGGTAAGTTTTCCATATCAAGGGTGCTGACACGGAACATTTCGCCAGCGCCTTCACAATCACTGCCCGTAATAAGTGGCGTACTTATCCAAAAGTAACCTTTGCTATGTAAAAAACGATGCACAGCTTGTGCTAAACAGTTTCTTACACGAGTAACTGCACCACCAATATTAGTGCGGGCTCGTAAATGTGCTTGCTCACGCAAAAATTCAATACTATGACGTTTTGCCGCCATAGGGTAGGTATCGGGATCTTCAACAAAGCCTAAGACTTCAACAGCCGTTGCTTGAATCTCAAAGGCTTGGCCTTTACCTGGCGATTCAACTAATATTCCACTAACCTTTACAGAACAACCCGTTGTTAATTTAAGAATATCGCTTTCGTAATTATCAAGTTCATTAGGCACTATGGCTTGAATTGCATCAAAACATGAGCCGTCATGCAATGCTAAAAATGAAATTCCTGCTTTTGAATCTCGACGTGTTCTAATCCAGCCGTGAACCGTAATGCTCTCATTAACAGTATACTTACCTGCTAATACATCAGTAATTGCTATAACTGACATTTAATGACCTCTTATTCTTATATCAATGGGTGAAATGCTTTAACAACCAGTAAAGGTAAGCTAACTAAAAGTTAATTAACTTGTGACACCTTGAAGGCACACTCTAGTTATTATGCTAAAAATGGGGTGATATGTTACCGTGACAAGACACAAATGCAATGCTTAATTGCATTTGTGTCTTACAAAAAGCGGTTAAAACGAATTAAAAGCCATTTAGTGTCACTTAACTAGGGCTAATTAAATAAAAAGTGTCAGAAATTGAGTGGAGTAAACATAATAGAAGACTTATTTATAATGAATACAAATATATGATCATTAATATTTACGTTGTTAGTCGTGTTAATTACTTTGTATTATACCGCTCCAAAGTATGATTACGGTATAGTAAAATGTTATGTCGATACAATGCGGAAACGTTGGTTAACCATGCTTAGTACGTTACATTTTATTCTTTCATTAGCACTAATAATTAACAGAGTAGGCGTCAATGAAATAACAAATATTTTTTCTCATATTTTATTGGTGATTAATTTATTATAGATGCTTTATGTATTGACTCATAAATGGACTTGCAAATTAACTCAGGTAAAAACTACTTCAATAATTAGTTAAATATTTTACTCATGGTATTAATTGAAACACTCATCTTCTTTCAATACACAGTTTATTGCGTTAACTAAGCAGGATAATTGTTCGATACTTATAATTAGTGGCGGGATAATATAAATTAACGTACCAAATGGCCTGATCCAAACGCCTAATTCTACAAAACGCTTTTGAATATATGCAACATTAACAGATTGTTTGCATTCAACAGCACCAATGGTGCCAAGCACACGAACATCTAATACTCTTGGTTGACTTTGCAGTGGCAATAACAATTCTTGCAGGCTTAGTTCAATAGTTTTTACTTGCTGTTGCCAGTTACTTGCTAACAACAAATCAATACTTGCATTAGCTGCGGCGCAGGCGAGTGCATTACCCATAAATGTTGGGCCATGCATAAAACAGCCAGCTTCGCCTTGGCTTATTGTTTGAGCCAATTTATTTGTACACAATGTCGCAGCTAATGATAAATATCCGCCAGTAAGTGTTTTACCTAAACACATAATATCGGGTGTAACATCTGCCCATTCACAAGCAAACAGCTTACCTGTCCTACCAAAACCTGTGGCTATTTCATCAACGATTAATAGTACATCATACTTATCACACAGTACCCGGCATGTTTTTAAATATTGAGGATGATAAAACCTCATACCGCCGGTTCCCTGAACAATAGGTTCAATGATGAAAGCTGCCAGTTCAAGATGGTGCGATGCAAAGAGTAATTCAAGTTCTACAACATCGTCATCACACCAATCATCAGAAAATTTTACTTTAGGGGCCGGAGCAAAATAATGCTTCATTAACACTTGATCAAATATTTGGTGCATACCTGTAACTGGGTCACATACAGACATGGCCGCAAAGGTATCACCATGATAACCATTTTTGACGGTAAGTAGTTTAGTTTTAGTGAGTGGTTTGTTATCAAGCTGTGCTTTGGCATGCTGGTATTGCAATGCCATTTTAATAGCAACTTCAACACTCACAGATCCTGAGTCAGACAAAAAAACTTTTTCTAAACCTTTTGGAGTCAGAGTAATGAGTTTTTCACATAACTGAATAGCACTTTGATGCGTTAAACCACCAAACATCACATGAGACATTTTAGCCAGTTGCTCTTGTATAGCTTTATTAATTTTAGGATGGTTATAGCCATGTAAAACCGACCACCAGGATGACATACCATCAATGAGTTGCTCACCATTGGCTAAATTAATATGTACGCCGCTAGCACTATCAACAAGGTAACTTGGTAAAGGCTCAGACATTGAAGTATAAGGGTGCCAAACATTTTTTTTATCAAACTCAAGAAGTGAATTTTGTTGTTCAGTGCTCATAATCGGATTTTTATTGTTCATTTGTTAACTAAATTTCTCATTAATCGTTGACATCATCTTTAGTCTGGCTAGACTACTCGCAAAGTCCACTAGATGCAATTGAGTTCAATGTCAGATATAAATATCACTCAAACAGAGTTAAATGCCCCAGTACCTCCTGTAATGGCGAAATTACAATCATCACATAGCCATGTTCGTCATAATTGGAATCTAAGAGAGGTCAATGCGTTATTTGCGATGCCTTTTAACGACCTTATGTTTAAAGCTCAGACAATACATCGTGAAAATTTTAATCCAAATGAAGTACAAGTTAGCACACTACTTTCAATAAAAACCGGTGCTTGCCCTGAGGATTGCAAATATTGCTCACAGAGTGCTCGTAACAAAACAGATTTAGAAAAAGAAAGTCTCTTAGCTGTTGATAAAGTACTTGAAGCGGCACAGAGAGCAAAAGAAATGGGGTCAACTCGTTTTTGTATGGGCGCAGCTTGGCGTAACCCTAAAGAGAGAGATATGCCTTATGTACTTGATATGGTAAAGAATGTTAAAGCACTGGGTATGGAAACCTGTATGACTCTAGGTATGTTGTCTGGTGATCAAGCGGATAGATTAAATGATGCGGGTTTAGATTATTATAATCATAATTTAGATACGTCTCCTGAACATTATAATCAAATTATTACCACACGTACTTATCAAGATAGACTTGACACGCTCGACAATGTTCGTAGCGCAGGTATGAAAGTATGCAGTGGTGGTATTGTCGGTTTAGGCGAAAAAGCTATTGACCGTGCTTCTTTGCTAATACAACTGGCTAATCTAAGCCCCCAACCTGAAAGTGTGCCTATTAATATGCTTGTTAAAGTCGAAGGTACGCCATTAGCCGATGTTGATGATCTAGAAAGTTTTGATTTTATTCGTTGTATTGCGGTAGCGCGTATCATGATGCCAAAAAGTCATGTAAGGCTCTCTGCTGGAAGAACTTCGATGAACGAACAAATGCAAGCAATGTGCTTTTTAGCAGGTGCTAATTCAATTTTCTATGGTTGTAAATTATTGACTACTGAAAACCCTGAAACTAATCAAGATATTGCTTTATTTGAAAAGCTTGGTATTAACACTGAAACTGTTGATACTGACACAGAGGCTGCAGATAAAATTATCAAAACAGCCATCGTTGATCAACAACACAGTGATTTGTTCTATAATGCTTCGGTATAATTAAGCAAAAAAACTAAGTTCGTGTAAACGAATTTTTTATCTTTAGCGTATAGGTCATTCGTTCTTTATCACCCTTAGACTAATGACCTTTCAGACAACATATTCTTATGAGTTTTGATTTCCTACAATTTGATTTAGCCCAACAAAAGGTTAAATCACGATATCGACAGTTAACCTGTAACGAAATAAGTGGAGAGCACAAAGCCATAGTTGTTAACGAAAAATCTTATATCAATTTTTCATCTAATGATTATCTAGGCTTAAATAATCATCCTAAAATAATCAAAGCATTTCAAGAAGGTATTGATAAATTTGGGCTTTGTGCAAGCAGCTCTAGCCTTGTTACTGGTTATCATTATGCGCATCAAGCACTAGAGCACCAAGTATGTGAGTGGCTCAATAAAAGTCACTGTTTATTATTTTCTAGTGGATTTACTGCTAATTTAGCGCTTTTTGAAGCGCTAGGTAAAAGCGCTAACACAGGTTTTTATCTGGACAAACTTAGTCATGCTTCAATGATAGATGGTGCCTATAAAACCCAAGCTAAAGTTAAACGCTTTAAACACAATGATGTTGAACATTTAACAACTATTTTAAATACGAACAATGCACCACCTCATAAGCTTATTGCTTCTGAGGGTATTTTTAGTATGGACGGTTGCCAAGCTAAGGTGAGTGAATTAGCAACTATAGCTAAAAAAAATGATGCATGGTTATACCTAGATGACGCCCATAGTATTGGTGTTATTGGTGATGAAGGTCAGGGCAGTAATAGTATTGAGAATATTGATATAACAATGGCAACCATGGGCAAAGCGTTTGCTACCGGTGGTGCATTATTAGCCTGTGATAAACAATTACACGAGTATTTAGTTAATTTTTCTAGACATTATATATACTCTACCGCTATTTCACCTGCTATGGCTTGGGCTTCTAAAACCAGTATTGAATTAATTAAAACCGAACAATGGCGTCGAGATAAAATTTTTGAATTAAGTGAGCTATTTAAGCGTTCACTTGACAATCATATTGAGGTGATAACTACACATTCATCAATTCACGCAATCGTTATTGGTGATGAATACAAAACAATTGTTGTGAGTGATATGCTCAAAAATCAGGGGTTTTGGGTGACCCCGATAAGACCACCAACTGTTGCAGTAAATAGCTCCAGGTTACGCGTTACCATATGTGCGGACCATAGTGCTATTGATATCAATAATTTATCAAAAAGTATAAACAAGGCACTTGCTTAATGGCCCAAAAATATAAAAACAATGTAAATCGCTTAAATATTGCTAGGAGTTTTGGCTCAGCTAGCCAATCGTACGATATTTCAGCAAGATTGCAGAGGTTTTCAGGTAAACATCTTATGCCTTGGCTCCCAAACCGTCATGACATGATAGGCTTAGACTTAGGCTCGGGTACGGGTTTTTTTACTGACATATTAGCTGGTCAATACCGACAGGTTATTGGTTTAGATATTTCTCACGAGATGCTTAATTTTGCAAAGTCACATCGTCATAAAGATATTTTATGGGTTGAAGCCGATGCACATAAAATTCCTTTAAAAAGTGACAGTATAGATTTTATATATTCTAACTTAGTTATTCAGTGGTTTGATCCATTGGATGACGCCATAAATGAAATGCTTAGGGTTTTGAAACCAGGTGGTTTAATGATTTTTAGTACCTTAGTCGATGGAACATTACATGAACTAAAATCATCATGGAAACAGGTAGATGATGATCAACATGTCATTAATTTTAAAACAACAAGTGAAGTTAATGCCTTATTTGATAATAAACCCGCTAAACTGCTTGAGAAAAAATCCCAAGATATTATTTTAGAGTACGAAAATGTCTATCACCTTGCTCGTGAACTCAAGGGGTTAGGGGCTAATCACCTTGCCCAGAAAAAAAATAAAGGTCTTGCAGGTAAAGATAAATGGTCACAGATGGCAAAATATTATAAAGATTTCATCAAGTGTAAAGACGTTCACCCTGCAACATATTGTTTGTTTTCAGGGTTAGTTGTTAAGCTATAGTTAATCTACTTAGTAATGAACTTAATATAAAATGATAATATGTTCCTTAAATTTCTCACCTCTAGTTAAATGAGATATATGTACCAATGAAAAATTTCTTCATAACTGCCACCGATACTGATGCTGGTAAAACGTTTGTTAGCTGCGCTTTAATTGAAGCATTGCGACATACCTATAAAGTTGCTGCATTTAAACCAATTGCTGCTGGTTGTGATCTAGTTGGAGATAAGCTTGTTAATGAAGATGCAAAATATTTAGTTGATTTTGCTAATGCCGGACAAAGTCTCAATGACATTAACCCTATTGCTTTTGCAGAAGCTATAGCGCCACATATTGCTGCTCAAAATAATAATAAATTAATTACCATCGAAGCAATCACAAAGTCGTTCAAAAAAATTAGCTCAACAAACGCTGATGTAACATTAATAGAAGGTGCTGGTGGCTGGAGATTACCATTAGGGAACTTATCCTTTGATAATCCAATGATTAATAACCAAAATAGGGATAGTGTAGGACACACTTTTTTATCTGATTTTGTAAAGCAAGAAAAGTTAGATGTGATTCTTGTTGTTAATATGAAATTAGGTTGCTTAAATCACGCATTATTAACTTATGAATTAATTAAAGCCGATGGTCTTAATTGTATTGCTTGGATTGCTAACAACGCTAATAGCAAAGAAATGAGCTATTTAGCCGAGAATATTTATACCTTAGAACAGTTGTTACCTATGCCTAAAATTGCGCAATTAGCTTATTTTAATAGTAAGGACGAGCGCGGGAATCACATTAGCTTTAAAGAGAGAGTTAACCAGGCAGCTCAACAAATTGATGTTAGTTGTTTGCTCAATTAATTTAGATTTACTTAATTACTTAATTACTTAATTAC
>Ga0115008_10002407_pt1 | contig 15462 bp, 13 predicted proteins | sample FraStrMetagenome_FD_87164 | JGI IMG/M metagenome (GOLD analysis project Ga0115008, IMG submission 87164) | Marine eukaryotic phytoplankton communities from Arctic Ocean - Fram Strait ARC3M Metagenome | ecosystem: Environmental > Aquatic > Marine > Oceanic | place: Fram Strait | collected...
AAATACCAAAAGAACGATTCCCAATTTGAATCCATTGATTGGCTAGCGTCAAAGTAGAGTATGGCCAATATGCACCCCACAAAACGCCAATGGATAGCCACATATGTATCTCATTTCCTCCCTATAGGTGTGAAAATGGTGCAAAGAACTCAGTGACGTATGGATTACTGTCCCAGGTGTAAAAATGTGAGGAGACTCATTTACATTTATTTCATTGTCAACACCCTCAATCACAAATGCTATATTGAAAAGCATTGGATGATATGTTAGACTGGCTTACCTCTCAGAATACCCCAGATGTCCTCACCCTCAAATTGCTTAGCCTGATTACTGAATGGAGGCAGTATGGGAAGGTAACAACATCAGCTATGCTCCTCTCTCCTCCTATCCAAGACTAACTTCGATTGGGATGGTCCCATTTTATGGAAGGAAGATTGTCAGTGTCCTTCACCAAATATATGCAGCAGCACTATGAAAAGCGAAATCTAAAGAAAACTGGGTTAAATTGGACCTCAGGATTTATAACAAAATTATGGACTTACTTATATTGGCCCCAATGTTCCAACTGGAACGAGTTTATCCATAAACTTAACTCTGGGGCGATACAGTCCCGCAAACGTGAGGAAATGGAAAGCGAAGTGCACAAGCTGTATTGTTCTGAAAAACGAATTAACTTGTTGCAGAAAGATCAGCATCTACTTTCAACACCACTAGACTCTTTACTAGAACTCCCAGATGCCCACCTCCAGGCATGGGTGAACCAATTTGAAGTAGCAATATTAGAAAGAAATAGAATTTTCATTCCAGAAGCAGACCTTTCTTCCACTCACCTTCACCGATGGCTCCTATCCTCATCTTGGTTAACTCGATCCAAGCGGAGAGTTCGTTCTTCCAGATATAGGAAAATATTACCTCTCATCCGTGAATTGAGGAAACGCAGTACCCGATTTAAGGGATAGAAAGAATTCATCGAGTTAGATTGACAGTTTTGGACATTTTCAAGCATTATTATCATCATACTCACCTCACATTTAATCAACATTATCCATACAGAATGCAGAATCTCCACTGAGTACTCGATTTCCTATTCCAAACTCCAATAACCATCACTCTCATCCCCTACATCCCCCCTAACCTTTCTCCTTCTGGAGAAAACCGAATCCACCATGTTCAGCGACCAACTTCCTCCAGCTATGATAGTGAACCCATGCAATCATATATGCGAACACTCCCTTTACATATGGATCTATTACAATCCAGCCCATCTCGCCCACCTTCATCAAGTACTGCAATGAGCAGGTTCTTGACATTAAGGTTGACTTTGACCCAGCATCCCTGCTCAACACAACCACCATTTTTAGCAGACGCTGGGATTTCGAACGTCGAGTAGGATTCTGCCTCTCCATCACCCAAGCGGAGTCTCTTCTGCTGGATCTCATCAGTAGTGTGGGTTTTATAGAGTCTGAGCACCAAGTCCATCCAATCGCCGAATCCTTCATCAAGTACACCTCCGAATGTCCCATTGATATGAAAATCGAATGGGACATGACGGACCACCTTCGGAGGACGACGATCATCTCCAGGGCTCAGGGCTTCGAAGCTCAATACAACGTATCACCGGCACTTCTCACCCAAGCATCCTACCACCTCCCAGATCTCACTCCCATTGAACCATTCAACACCATGTTTGTGCAAATGGATTGGACGTGTACCCATCCTAATTGAAACAATTCGAAAATTCTATAAATAAAAAAATAAAAAATTCGAAATAAAAAAAATAAAAAATCCAAACTCGATAGAGTACAAAAAATCAAGAATTTCTTGCCTGTCGCGCGTAGCGCCGCGGGTCGCCCTGAACCTCCAGGCGACCATAAAAAGTCCACTAGGGACAAGTACCTTTTTAGTTTAATTGCTACTACTTAATCTTTGCGTTTTTTGTTTTTTGCTAGGGAACCTTGAGTCTGATAAACTAATTTAGTATAGTGTTCAAATTGAATTACGCCATTTAGTTGAAAGATATTGATTGTCATAAAAATAAAATTATGAGATTAAGATAGTTCCAGATACTACAGTGACGATCTTCATGTACGTTACATATCCTATTTAGCCGTTATATATTTTCCACTTGAAAAAGATAATGCATGGGCCTAACAAACCTTTTTTATTTGTTACATTTGAAGAGAAAAGTGATTTTAAGTACGCATCAAAATTGTTCAAGAATACATAAGCTGAACGACGGTACGGATTGTTTAGAATTTCTTGAGACATACCTACGGTAGCAGCAATATTTTTTAAAAATTAGATAGAATTATGGTTCTAAAACGGTCTGAACGAATGTAGGTAGAGTAATGGTACACCAAACGATAAAAATATTGAGTGACTCATCGTACTATACCTTACAGACCCCCTTCATTACCGCATCTAGAAAATCGTTTGGAAACTAAGTTTCTGAGTGACCATTCTACCGTACCTCTGTTATAATCGATCATATTCATCAGCAGTGTGCCAAGCAAAACAAAAATTTGCATGGAAATTGATTTTAGTGGATAAACTGAACATAACGCTTTTTGTAGGTTGTTGTGGCATGATTTTATTTTACTGAGATCTTTTAAAACTATGTGCTTTAGACAAAATTTTCGTTCGACCTGGCATCTTAGTTGAGATTCTTACTAGGTATACTGCTTTCCAGATAATAAAGGGAAAAAGTCTTCCCAATCTTATAATGAATAGCATTTTTAAATGTTTTTTAATTAACTTTTGCTCTTCAAAGGAGAAGGATATTGTTCCTTAATTTTAACTCAACAGAATTTATTGCAAATCAAAAATATTCCTGGAATCTGCTGCTTATTCATTGACCCAAATGAGCTACAAAGGTATGAGCTTGTAATAATTATGTTCATAAAAACCGTTTCTGCCATTCAAAGCGATATATTTTGATTCGCACCAATTCTGAAATGCTAGTTTATGAAACGAATTCAAATCTTTTCATGAGCAAAACTTTCCCACTTTTCGAACATTTGTGATGCGAACCCGGTGTCATACGAATCCATTTATGTGGATTCTTGAATCGGAGGAGTTTCCGTTCCGGAATTAAGAATGTGCCTTGATATGTATATCGTTAATTTAAATGCACAGAAATAGGCAATTCCTATTTATCCTATTTCATAGCTATTTTCTCCAGTTTTTTTATTTAGGTGAATATTGTTTTGTTGTTATCTAACTTGTATGTAGAGGCTAATTTAGCCTGGTATGTTCTCATTTTTTGTTGCAAATCCGGCCTTATACAAAATTGAATCAACCTAAAAATTGGATCTTACGGTACTTTCGTCCTGCTTAAAGAAGATTATTTTAGCGTCATTATATGAAGTGCGCTACGCACAGTATCTCAATGGAAGGCTTATTCCCATGATTTATAATCTATGTCCTGCTTAAAACAAGATTATTTAGAATCATGATATGAAGTGCTCTACGCACAGTATCTCAAATTTATTTGGCCTTACATTATAGCTTCATTCACGAAGACTATTCGAGGGCAGTGAATTTTGATTTTAAACACCATTACATACTTCTTTGTAAGCACAAAACAATATCAAGATAGAGACCTGGAATTACTCGCAATAAAGGATTTATAAAAGTGTACGAAATGAAGTGGACTAAGGTTTACATTGTATTGGGCTCTGTTTTGCCGACTGGTTTTGCAACAACAAAGTCGTCAGTAAAACCAAGTATTGAGGAGTTTCTTCCCCAAAAGAAGGTGAGAAAATCAAGCATTCAATAAATTTTTTCCTTCATAGTTTTAATTGCCCACATGCCCTAACCCTTTAAATATAATAATTATTCATTATTTTTCAATAGCTTGTCGGAACAAATACTTTTTTTCAAGAGATTACCTCTGGTACCTGTGCTTTCTATGGATTTGATAGCATAACTGATACATTTGCTTGTAACGAAGCGGCAAAATCATATGGATATACATTTCATAACCAGCAAAATCGTGATGATATGTTTACTCGTCGCAAGAAAACTCAAGAAGGACTCAACAGCTGTTTTTTACAACCCAGGCTAAATTTGCCATTTGATCTCCCAGGATTCATCGCTGGATTCAATTATCAGTTGAAACTAAACAGAGATGAATCCTGTAAATCTGATATCGCTGGATGTGAATGCACAGAAACAAGACCATGCTTTTGCACAAGCAAATCCTACGTGCAACCAATTAACAAAAATCATCGCAGAAATAAAAGAAATGGACAGTTTTCTGTTTCATGGAGTTTAAGTTTAGGTGGTAGAGAGTCGCTCCTTGAAGAATCAGCTTTTTTGAAAGCTGCATTTGAACAGAGTGTAAAGGACTACATTAATAACGACATTTTATGTAGTGATAACTTGGCTTTCAAAGGCGCTGAATTTTTTGGAGTAGAAATTAAAACTGGAAACGACGGAAAAAATGGAAAAAGAAAGGCTGTGTCTGGCAATGGCTCGTGTAAAGGAGATCTTTCAAAATGTAAGAAACCTTTGAAAGTTAAAAAGAAGAATCAAAATGTTGGAACCGTTTCGAGAACGCCTGGTAAATCCAGAGTAGTCAAAGCAAATACTTCAAAAGATAGCTTTTGTGAAATCTTCCTCCAATCTACCATTTTTGATGCTTTTGCAGAGAGGCTTTTAACAGCATCTGCATTTAACTACAATGTGGATGTAGATGTACTCAACGATCTTGAAGGAAACATTGATTTATCTTATGAAGTCTCATTTGAACCAGAAAAAGGTGACGGATTAGATGAAGTTGATGATGTTGATATGGATGCGCAGGATCCTGTTGAAATCGAACCAGTATGTGCAGAGTCACAGTGCTCAACACAAAGAGACGTGATTCGAAACATTTTTCTATATTTTGATATTGATTTCGATGAAGAGAAGCACGAATGTATGATTCTGGGAATCAATTGTAACGAGGCAGATTTGGTCACACATGTATGGTTGGGTAAGCTTCTCTTTACTCAATTGTATTAGAAATAGGTGGTAGTATTGTACTGTTACTCATATATTTTGATCTATTCTTTAGTAAATTATGGATTTGAAGGTTTATTCATCCCTGAAGCTTTCAGCAAGCTGCCTTCGCTAATTGGATTGTACCTTGGTAAGTTTCGAAATCAGCCACAAACAAGAAAGAAACATTTCCTTTTGGATCTTTTATTATAAATATTCGTGTCGAGAATTTAACCATACAATTTCCATTTCGTGTCAAGGTGGTAATCAACTGGTTGGTGGGATACCATCTTCCTTTGCAAAGCTTAGAAATCTTCAAATGCTTTGGCTCGGTAAGTGTTATACATTTTTATTATTCAAGCTATCTGAATTGACAAAGTAAAGATTTAACAAATCCCAATATTCAAATGATAGAAGATAATGATTTGACGGGAACCATACCAACTCAACTTGGAAACGTAAGGCCTCTTTTAGAAATAAATTTTCGTGAGTAAATCCCTCAACTGATGTATATCATCTGAATTTAAACTAATGAATGAATACTCTATCATTTCATTGAAAGACGAAAATTGGCTAGAAGGTACAATTCCAACAGAATTATCAAAATTGAGTAAACTTCAGATGCTCAATATCGGTGAGACTTTCAAGATATTGGCCTCGTCAGTGTTATTCCAAAATTTTCTCTCATAGATAGTGCTTCTTCATCTTGATATTTTTCGCGTATCCCATTAAGGAAACAATAATCTCTCTGGCCCAATTCCAGAATTTTTGACTAAAAAAAAACCAACAGTCAATCCCATTGAGTGCGTGTCATTTCCATTTCCTTTCAAAAAAGTGTTAAAAAAACTTGGCATCCAAAAGAATTCTTCTGAAGCATCCACAGATGAGTTGATTCCACTTTCAGAATTAAACACACTTTCTTTGTGTAAGTGCAAAATATTTTTCACAAAAACTGAAAAATAATTTACAGCCACAATAGCACTATGCTTATTCTCACATTGAAAATTGAATAATACCTATCGTGGTAAAGATAAGAACTCACTGACAGGGCAAATCCCTTCGACGCTTGGCCTACTCCTTAGAATGGCTGACTTGAGTCTTGGTAAGTTTTTTCTTCTCATTGGAATATTCTGTCAAAATTGAATCTTCTCATAATCCCCCCCAATCTATAAGCTGAAAATAATCTATCTGGTAGTATACCCTCGGAGTTTGGTAAATTGGATAAGCTAAACGTTCTCGATATACGTGAGTTTAATATATCCTTTGTTCAATCATTAATTTGTTTTCGTTACTTCATCTAATTTAGAGAGTCATTGATTAAACAACTTGTTAAAAAATACTGTCAAGATGACAATTCTTTGACGGAAAGTATTCCATCTGAAATTGGAAGGTTGAATAAGCTAACAATTTTGAACTTGAGTGAGTTTTTTTTGGCTGACATTTTCTCTTGTCATATGTGACTTAAAGTTTTCTTTGCAAATATTGCTTTGTAATTTATAATAGTTGACAACGATTTGACTGGAATGATCCCATCCGAGATAGGCAGACTTCTACAATTGAATGAATTAACTCTTGGTGAGCATCAAAACACGAAATGACCTTGTTTTATACGGCTACTTGACATTTCTTAACCTTTTGAACTGTCGTTTACTATACATCTCTCACCATCAATGTCAAACTATTAGACAACAACGAACTAACTGGACCGATACCAAAAGAAATTGGAAACTTATTCAATTTAAACTACCTCACTTTTGGTAAGGGTTATTTAATGCAGATCATATTTTCTTTTTCGTTTTGTACTAATGTGTATGATTCTGCTCTAAGGCGGTAATTCAATGAGCGGTGAGATACCGACCGAAATCGGCAATTTGGAATCCTTGAATAACCTTGACATAAGTGAGTTAGATGACTTTCATCAAATGATTTATAATTCAATCGTTAATTTACAACTTTATGTCACCATGTTTTCTTTCTTTTCTACTAGGGGGTTACACGGTTACATCGCAATCAGGATCAAAAGCAGGAACCGGAACAATACCTACTGAGCTGGGTAAACTAACATCCTGGAAATATGTTGTATTTGGTATGTCAACTCTAAGTGCATCTTAATTGACTCCCTCGAATTTTGTACTCATATCAAATTTAATCTGATCGTGATTTTACATGAATTTACAGAGGGCAACGGCGTACAGGGGGCTGTGCCTTCTGAATTCGGCGAATTAGAAGCTTCTGAAGCAATGTGGCTAAGTAAGTGAACTTAAGTGCAGCTAGTTATGCCGTCATTAGAAACTTCCACTAACAATTTGGCTTTCTTTTTTGTGGTGCTACTCATGAAAAGAAAACCAAGACCTCTCAGGATCGATACCTAGTGATCTTGGCAAATTGAAATCAATGTCGCTACTATCTGTTGGTAAGTAACCTTCACATAACTTTAAGATTTGCTTGAAAGCTGCGCAAAGATACTCTTTCTTATAATTGTTACCGTAATTTTGTAGGTGGTAATTCGCTAGGCGGACCTATTCCGACTGATCTTGGAGCCCTTGGCGGGCTAACAGCATTTGATGTTGGTGAGGATTCACGATTTTCATTTTTCAATTGAAATTATAAATATCATTGTTTGCGATATCAATACTTATACATCATCTTTGGAAAATTTCTTCGCTCAATAATTGTAGCGAGTAATACTCTTTCTGGGGAAATCCCCAAGGAAATTGGCGGGATATCAGAGCTGAAACTCTTGAGCTTAGGTATGCTTTAATTTGAATTGATTTGACTTTGCAAAATTCATGAATTAATCTTCTGTTGATATCTATTTGAAACGTTGGATAATAGGAAATGAAAACATAACAGGTGCTATGCCATCTGATCTTGGGAGGTTGAGTTCTATAGAATTCATGTTTCTGGGTAAGTACTTTAGCTCTATTCATTGTATTTGATTCGTGGACATTCCAATTTAATTTCATTTCTGTTTTCACCATAACTTTATTGTAAAGCTGGTTCAAAATTGAGTGGAGAAATTCCATCTGAAATAGGAAATCTGTTGAAGTTAAAAGCATTTGGGGCTGCTAACGGTAGTTTTAGTGGTCAATTACCATCTGAATTGGGGGTCTTGACCAATCTTATAAACTTGGATTTAGGTAAGCGAGGAGTGACGTTCTTACGAACACCTGCTTCTTTTTTGGTAAACCACTAATATGTTTAATCCATGCAGAAAATAATGCGGTAACAGGAACAATACCAACTGAAGTAGGTCAGATGGACTCCGTTGTCAAGATTAATTTAGGTGAGACAAAATGAAATCGATGGTTTTTAATACAAAGAATTGATCTTCAACTCAAACCAATATTCGAGTGTCAGCCTTTCTTCTCCTCTCACCATTCTAGTTTTTTTTCGTTTTTTTCCTTTGTCATCTATAAGGAAAGAATAATCTGATAGGATCAATTCCAACTGAACTTGGCAATTTAGAAAGCATTGAATGGATTAATTTAGGTGAGAATCCTTTAGTTTGTCGTATGCCTTTTATGTCCTTTTTGTTTGTTTTTATTCACGCCATAAACTTTGTACAGGAGCAAATAATCTTTCAAGCACTATACCATCGGAGCTAGGAAATGTCGTCACACTGGAACAACTATATTTGGACTCAAACGAGCTTACTGGAAGTATTCCATTCCAGTTGCTATTAATTCCTGCATTGGTAGTGCTTGTTTTAGATGATAATGAATTCAGCGGTGAGATTCCAACTAATACAGCTGGGTCTTTCTTTGACGCAGCAACCCGTGCAAGAAACCTTCAACTTCCTCAGCTATCCTTATCGATTGAAGAATTGAGCTTGAGTAAGTCATCCAAATTGTAGCCCAGTGCACTATAATATACTTACTACAATTCTTTTTGCATGCATCTGACATTCTTTGTTTCCATACTTAAAAGTGTCCAACAGCTTCACTGGAAGTATTTCAAGTTATATCGGGCTCTTTTCGTCTCTGCAAGGAGTATATTTAGGTATGAAAGTGTCCTACATATTTTTTATTCAGTTTTTGGTATATTTATATAAATACCCTTACCTCACATTATATACAAACATATAGTTGATAATAAGATTACAGGAACACTGCCTACAGAATTCGGAGTTCTTACCACCATGAAAGTTGTCCGTCTAGGTACGAGAAATGAATCTTGTTCATCAAAAATAATAAATGTGCGCTTAGAATCATATTAATCGTCTTTTTGTAGGTGACAACAATATAACAGGTTCAATTCCAACTGAAATAGGTAATCTACAGAACTTGACTGGTCTTGGACTAGGTGAGGCCACATATTTTTCTAGGTTTCTTCTTTGTGTTCAGATTAGCCCTAACCACCAAACTGATATAAAATATTTGTGATCATACAGCTGGAAACGCATTCACAGGTATAATTCCTTCAGAACTTGGAAACATACAAACTTTAGAGACAGTCATTATAAGTAAGCTTCAACATAAACATGCATAAATTTCTACTTCACCTTCTTACCTTTCTTTTTTTGCTTGGGTAAATAAAGGTGATAATGATTTCACGGGCTCTGTTCCCACAGAACTTATGAGCTTGGAGAGCTTAACAAAAATAGATATCAGTATGTCAAAAATGTTTCTTTTCTTAATCGATTTTTGATTGATTAGGTGCATTAAAAGTTTTTATTATTTTTTGTCTCTTTTATTTGCAGGTGGTAACAACATAACAGGCGATCTTTGGTTTATGTGCGAACTCCAAGATTACACAATTGATGAGGGTAGCACTCTAAATTGTTCCGATTTTTGCGGCACAGTTGATGAAGAATGTAATGAAACCAGTATTGGTGAATCTACATGTGGCGATGTTGGTTGCAATAGTAATGGCGTACCAAGTTGCTCTGACGCTTGCAGGTTGGATTATTCTACTTGTTTAGCCAACAGTGATAGCATCACATTTCAACTGGATTTGCTGACTGATGATAACGGATGGCAAAATGAATGGGACGTGTATGATAGCTCTGGATTGGTGGTACAATCTGGGATATTGTATAGAAATAATTTACAATATCATGAATTTTATTGTATGGAGACGGATTGCTACACATTCGAACTAAGAGATAGTGGAGAAGATGGCATATGTTGTGAAGAGTCTTCGGGAAGCTACTCAATAAATATAGATGGTACAATTTTGTCCAATGCTATCGCCGACTTTGGATCTTCAATAATACACCTTTTTGGAACGTGTACCTCTGCGCCAATTCCATCGACAGCGACACTCGAACCGACTTTGTCCCCATCCAGAAATCCTACTGCAAATCCAACAACTGGCTTTCCTTCTCTTCGTCCTTCCCTTATCCCAACATCTTTACCTTCGGAATTTCCCTCTATGAGCCCAAGTTTCAATCCTTCACCTGTTCCAAGCGTTATGCCCTCAACTATTCCTTCAGCCGTCCCAACATCTTTACCTTCGGAATTTCCCTCTATGGGCCCAAGTTTCAATCCTTCACCTGTTCCAAGCGTTATGCCCTCAACTATTCCTTCAGCCGTCCCAACATCTTTACCTTCGGAATTTCCCTCTATGGGCCCAAGTTTCAATCCTTCAGCCGTTCCAACATCCTTACCGACCCTAATTCCTTCTTCTAATCCTAGCAGTATGCCTTCTTCACAACCGAGCCTTTTTTCATCATTAAACCCATCCTCAGTTCCAACAGAAATTCTCTCAGATATACCGAGTATGAATCCATCTTTTACGCCTACAGTAGCGCCTATCTTCGATGTAATATCCTCTACTACTGTTGATGCTACTGTCAATTTTGGAAAAGGTTTATTTGTGACTGATGATTATATTTTTATAGGCGCTCCTAATGATGGCAATGGTAAAGTGTATATGTTCTCTCTTTCTTATGTTGTTTTGAGAGTCTTTACAGCTTCTGATGGCCTTGGCTCAGACACATTTGGACATCTATTTGCCGTTCTCGATGACACTATCTATATTTGCTCAAGAATCAATAGTAATGTAGGAGCAGTCTACGTCTTCACGATTTCTACAGGCGTACAGACTCATAAACTTGAGGCAAGTGATGTGAATACTGCAGGGGCACAAGACTTTGGAACAAGCATTGCAGTTTCATCAGCTATTTTAGTAGTTGGTGCTTATTTGAAGAACAGTCAAGATGGTGGAGTATATATATTTGATACAGCTACGTTGACAGAACAAACTATTGTTTTGGGAAGTAATTTGGGACTCACAGTAGGCTCTAGGGCTGGCATGAGATTAGCATTATCTGGACAAAGAATATTTTGTACTGCTCACTTTCATGATTCTAGAAGAGGAGCACTTGTTGTCTTGGATCAACTTGGAACCGTTCTAGATACAGTGGTTGGTGAGAACATAGGTGACCAATACGGAAGAAGCTTTTTTGTAAAAGACGATATTTTACTTGTCGGCGCACCTCGCTACAACGCTAATAATGGGAGAGGGTATCACTATACTCTGGATAGTCCTGTAAATCCTACGACCCTAACTTTGACTCAAACTTTCGATGCGCTTGCAGTTGGTTTGCAAAATGGCTTCTCCACTTTTATTGATACCAATTATTTGTATGTATCAGGAAAAGTAGGAGCAGGAGTAGTGTATCGATATGCACATGATGGAACCGCTATGGGACAAACGGTGGAACCGCAATCTGGAAGTGGTGACTTTGGTTTCTCTGTTCGTGGAAATGACGACATGATTATTGTCACCGCCCCACTTACTGGAGTAGCTTATAGGCTCTACGATGCGATATTTCAATAAAAAGTATAAATTTCTTGGCCCTGCTGTTTTTGTTTGTGATGTTTCCTTTCTAATTTACGATTTCTGTTTCGAATACAGTGTTTTCTTGAAATTTTATTTTAAGGCGATCCGAAGAGTAGACATATGCTTTTACTTTTTCTTAAAGATGGGCAGAGTACACTTTATTATAAACTAAAACTTTTTGAAGTTAAGCTTCATTTCCTTTCAAATCATATTTCAGAGATCAATTAGACATGAAAAAGAATATAGATTCCTTTATGCGATCTACAAAATTTTTAATGAATGTTTTAGAATTACACAAGACAAGAAACATATCAAATGTTTAGTTGAAATGGAATATAATGAGTTTGATGTTTTCTTTTGTGACTTTATTTTTAACCTTTTGAAAAATTTTCATTGGTTATTTTTCGGGAGGAGATCTGTTTATGGGACACATTATAGAGCAAAAGTACTATACGTACACTTTCATAACATATTCCGTAGAAAATATTTGTTTCATTTCAGATGAGGATTCCTGTTTGACAAAAGAAAACGATTGGTCGACATCCAAACGAACTCTTCATTATCTGAGTTCATCGCTTCATCCGATTCTTAAAAGTTCTCTAATTTACTCTTTGACATTGCTTTTCTCATTTAAACTTTACGTGAAAAAGCACTCTCAGAATGAAAGTTCAATTAGGATTCGCTGAAGAAATAAACCAAGAAAATGAAGAAAATGATGAATTACCAATCGAACTAGGTCATCGTTCACCCAATTGGATGGATTGGTAAGAAATCTAACATAGATATGAAGACATTCTTTTCAATCTGATCGAAGAAACTAACTTTTTGATTCTTTACAACTTAATCGATTTATTCGAATACATCGCAAATTTTGATTATCAAAGGGACGGAGGTAAGATTGGAGGAGTTCAATCTTGGCTAAACCCACTGCATATTCCACAGAACCCAATATACTGTTCCGATTGTCCTGATTCCAAAAAAACTAAAATGAGATTCTTAGCACAATTATATTGTCCCGTGGATGATGATGATGAGGATGAGGATGATAATTAGGCTTTTCATCGATCTTTGTATGTTTATGTATGCCCAGAATCATGTCATTCAAAACCTAATTCAAATGGAAACGAAAATTGCGGAGGAGTGAGAGTTTTACGATGTCAATTACCCCGATCAAACCCTTTTTATCCATATGAAAACGACGATGCAGAGGATGACGACAATCGAATCACTACTGTAACTCATTTATCGACAGATGGTTGGGATATTCATTTATGTGCGGTTTGTGGACAGCGAGGAAAGGGCAAATGCCCAAAACAAAATTTATGGTTTTGTTCAAAAGAATGTCAAAAAGAGCACTTTCAATACATTTTTTCTCAAAAACAAACAAATAAAGAATCCAGTGATAATACTGCATCTGAACTTCCTGAGTCAAATTTGATTTCAGTACCATCACTCTACAATGAATTGGAATTGGTGGTAGAAGAGGAACCTCCACCCTTATCAGCAATATCCATCGATAATACCACCAATGCAAGTACGCGATCTCAAAAAAAGTTATTGAAACAAATCCAAAAAGAAGCCTGGTTTGATGATGATAATGACGATGTAGCAATAGAACAAAGCGATTTAAATGCCATGACAGGAGCTGGAATGAACGGTGGTGGAACGTCTGATAAAAATACTCTAAATTTTTTTCATCGTATTGATCGTGTAAATTGTGATACGGATAAAAGTGTCAAAGACCAATGTCTTCGTTATCAGAGGTGGGAATACGAGGATGATGATGAGAATGAAGAGGAGGAGGAGAAGGTAGAAAAAAATGATGAAGTTGAGGGTCCATTGTGGATAAGTAATTTGCACGTTCCTACATCAAAGAGCGATATTCCTAATTGTCCTTACTGCGGGAGTGAGCGGAAATTCGAGTTCCAAATAATGCCTCAAATGCTCAACTATCTAACTTCGATCTACAAAGCATCAAATTGTGAAAATGAAATTAATGATGTTACAGCAAGCAATGATCAAAGCTCTGCACATGGAAAGTCAAAGAAATCATCCTTATCCATACCTGAAAGTTCTAAACAAGCCATCATGGCGATCAGTGATATTCGAGATAGAGAAGGAGATGAAAACATTGGACAGGAATATATTCAAAAACATGACGAAGCTTTGGCCAAAGTGAAGGATGAATTACTGGGTAATTCAGATGGAAGTGGTGGAGGAAAGGATTCTTCACATTCATTAGATTTTGGAGTTATTTCTGTTTTTACTTGTACCAAGAGTTGTGGGATATTCGTAGAGGGGGATGTTGATAGCAATAATGAGTTAGGTACCTACAGAGAAGAGTTTGCTTGGAGACAACCTCCTTTGGATTAAATGTATAGTCGTTTTGACGAAACTAAAATATTTTACACTGACAATAAATCTATAATTTTGCAACTGTATTTATTTCGTTCTTTTCTAACAAATACTGCTGCATTTATCAAAGACTGATTCGTTTCATGATGAAAATGTTTTATGACATACTTTTAAATTTTCATTTAATTTGTGGCATTACTTTGGGAGTTGATTCATCAGATCCCCACTCTTCCCAGCTCCCATCGTACATGACCGTCTGACCAACATTTAAATTGTCAATATCACCATCATTCTTTCCATATACAATAGGTCGTCCACATTCCTCTAATGCCAACATTAAGTGACAAACCGAAACGCCACTTCCACAAGTGCATATAATAGTTTTAGACGTGTTAATATCTATATCCACATCTTGAAACAATTGCTGTAGTTCGGGGATAGATTTCATTTGAAGTGCATTCTCAGGATTTGTAAGTTGACTATAGGGTAAATGAATGGCATTGGGAATATGTCCATTGGATTCAAAACTAGATCCTCGTGGATCTAGAAATAAAAAATTCTCGTTCTTGGATTCGACGGCATTCAGGACTTGAGGCATTTTATAAACATTCTTGGCATCTCTTGCTTTGTATTGATATTGGCGTGAAGGATCAAGATTCAAATCCTTGGCACAAGGGATAGAATCTTGTGTTAGAATAGAACCGTCCACATTTCCTCCAGCTTCTATCCATTGTTCCAGTGATCCTTGTAATAGATGTATTTTGGAAGGATCATGTCCCATGGTTTTAAACAAAAACCAAGTCCGTGGTGTAAATAAACTACCCTCCTTGGCGTATATAAGTATATGATCCTGATTCGTGATTCCGTTGGCATCCATGGTGGCGGCAAATAGTTCCTAGATATATTTTCAAAATAATAATGTGGAGCGAAAGTCAATGAATAAAATGCATGGAATGGTAGAGAAAAAGAGTTTCACTGAAATCAGGAGGGAGATTGCCAATGGCAATTTGAATTACCTTGGTAGGAAGCAAATGAGAAAGTCCTTTAGGATTCAGATCTGGATACAAGTCCTTACTTGTTGCAATATCATCCATATCTATATATTTGGCTCCGGGTATACGAGGTCCATCGATAAATCTTAAAATAAATATAATTAAAATGAAAATCTCCATATTGTAATCAATAGATAGGTCTTTCTCATGAACTTACTCTTTGCGCCCATTGCGGTTCCCTTTATGATACCAAGAAGCATCTATAAAAATGAGTGATGGCGAATTAGTTTGTTTCTCTTGTTGATGTTGCTGCTGTTGTTGTTGTTGTTGTTGTTGTTGTTGT
>Ga0115008_10002409_pt1 | contig 15454 bp, 13 predicted proteins | sample FraStrMetagenome_FD_87164 | JGI IMG/M metagenome (GOLD analysis project Ga0115008, IMG submission 87164) | Marine eukaryotic phytoplankton communities from Arctic Ocean - Fram Strait ARC3M Metagenome | ecosystem: Environmental > Aquatic > Marine > Oceanic | place: Fram Strait | collected...
AATTTCGAAAACAACTTTTAAGGGTTGGGGATGTTCTAGAAACGCTTCATTTTTTCTAAAATCCTTGTCCTTCCGGAAAAGACATCCTAGGCGCGGATGGCTTTTGGAATCAACTTGCTGCGTGTCCTTACGCGGTGCCCGGTAATTTCGCGTGTTCTACAATCCCATAATTTTATCAAGTACGTACCTTCTTCTTTCTCCTCCATCGCTTTCTCAAGAATGATTTTGTCCAGCTTGGTCGACATTGATTGAGACCGAGAAGTGAACTTCTTTCGCGCAATTGGCAGATTTTTTGCTTGAAAGGTTCAAATAACGGTTTTAAAAATTGCTATTCGGGGAGCCTAAAATGCGTCAATAAAATCCTTAAAATTTATTTTTGAAAATGCTTTCTAAACAAAATTAAAAAAAATAGCTTCATTTTTAAACGCATTTTTGAAAAAGTTCGAAGAATTCAGAAAAGCTAAATCCACGATCCGCAATCGTTTGCAAAGCCTAATTCGACTTGCACCTCATAGCATGCATTTCTATTTTTCTAAAATAAAAACGCGTTGAATAGTGCATAGCTGGCACGTGTCTCAATGCGAGATGAACCCATTCCTTCGTCGTGGCGCTTCATAACGGCTTCAAACGTGATCTTCTCGCGCGGATTGATCGGCAGCTTTTTGCCGGCCTTTTAGACGGTTCAAAAAATTGTTACTGTAATTGTTTAGAAGGCTGTTTACGAGCTTAGCTGGAGCGAAAACTTCCTACGCTCCGAAAAAAGGAGAGATAAAAATTTGTAATCTTTTTTTTTGAAAACCGAGACGAAGGTGACGGGACTTTATCAGGCTCCATAGCTGCTTTTGAACTGACTTGATTCGGCTATAATACAGTATTGTCAATACTGTCGCAGACAAAATTGAAGTACTACGCTTTCAAAAAAGAAAAACGCTTCCAAATTAAAAACTACCTTTTTCCGATTCGAATTCAGTCCAAATTCAACTGAGCTCAACCTTCAAAAACAAAGTGATGACAGAGCCCATTCTAGAGACGTTCTATTTCAAAACCCTTATTTTTTCAAAAGACAGCTTTTCAAAGCTTCGGAACCGCTTTCCTTCCGCGCCTCCATGAAGGCCGCCTGCTCAATTATCTTCTCCATATTTTTTCAATTTTTGTTAAAACTTTCAATCTCTCATTTTAGAAGAAATTTGGCGCAATCCTCTTTTTTGCGATGAAAATCTCTTTCAGCGGGGATTTCCGAATCTGAGAAAGTGCGAAGAATGGGTTGCCAAGGGAACGTGTTGACTCATTGTACTGATTTTTATGGTATCAGTTATGGCAAGCGGGAATTATGAATAAATACAGCGGAAATTTATTGACTGCTTGAGATAGTCACAGAAGTGTTCAGAGCTTTATTACTGTAAAAAATTGGATTAATATGCTGAAAATGGCTAAAATTCAGAGAATTTTAACCCTTGTGGGTAAAATGACCATTTTGTTGTCATTGATTCAAAAGTAAAAAAGATAAAAAAAGGGAAAAAAGTGAAAAAAGTTAAAAAAGTGAAACCGAAAGCGAACCACTTCTTAAAGGCTACTGAAACGTCAAAGTGCACTTTTCCCTCACCCCTGGTTGTCAACATAAATTTGGCATAAAATGCCTGAACGAAGCGAAGCTTCGCTTCAAGACTATCACAATTCTTGAAATTTGACGCGAAGCTACGCTTTGCGCTTTTAGCTTCGCTTCGCTCAGCCTCTTTAAGCGAAAATAAAGTGAACAACTAATTGGTCGGTCTACCCGCGAGGGATAATAAAATTTATAAAAAAATAAGCAAAATTTAATTAAAAATACAAAGTAAAAAAAAAACGCTCTCGAATTTCTGACAAACTTACATTGCAGCAGATGTGCAACTAATTTTAATCCTAAATTTTATATGTCAAATCGAAGATTTTTCCAGCAACAGATTTAACCAGGTTTAATTACAGGTTAATAAACGGTAAAGAGATTAATGCAACATTATCTGACGTTATCGTTCCAAAGCTGTTTTGATCAATTACGCTTTCGGAGTCTAAAAGTGTTTTGTAAATAGTATAAAGCTAAAGCTTGGCAACATGTATAATGTAATTTGCAAAACGGAACATAATCAATTTGGACTCCAAGTTTTGGAGTATTTTTGAAAAAACAAAATACTTTCTGTTTTACACAAGTTTTAAACTAAATTAAAAAAAAAATCTTTTTTCCATATACCATATTAAAATTGTACTAAAGCGACTCTTTTGAACCTCGACAGATTGCACTTTTATAAGCCGAGACTTTCCAAAATTGTATTTCTCAAACAGTCAAGGCAGTTCTCGTCGCCACGAAGTGACATTATGGCGGATTTGCTAATTAATCGTGTGACCAGCTTTGCCATCCGATTTGCGCTGCTCCCTTCCATTCTTGCGTGTCCGAATCCACTTTTATTTGTTTTCTCCCAAACCGGCTTTTCTGCCATTCTCATCGTTCTCGGAAGAAAACTCAAAACTTGAATTCAAGCTGAATGAAGCAAAGTCAGCGTAGTAAATTATGTATCGCTCTTCCGGGCGCAAGATAATCCCCACGCAAATTGATGGATATAAGCCTTACGGGCGGTAATAAACAGAAAGTAACGGGAAAGCACTTTGTTAAACGGGTTCTTTTTCGTTCTATTCTTCAAATAAAATATTAAAAAAAAGCTGATAGGCAATACTTTCGTATGTTTGTGGTTTAGGCAATTCTCCCGATTCGGTATGTTCTAATAGCAGTTATCTTTTTACGTAACATCAAAAAGTACATGCTCGCATATAACGACATGATCATCTTCCCAAGCCTTCCAATCTGTATGAAACGTGGTTTTTGAAATACCAAAAAGGTATTTATTTTCTCAAAAACTCCCTTGATAAGTTCAAGTTGAAGGCAAGCGAAATTATTAAGTAAAAAATCGATATAAAAACTGGTTTTAACTTAATTCGGTTTCTCAAAAGATTCTCACTTTTATAAAGCATAAATTATGCTGCACTGATAATTTTAACAGCTAATAAGTAATTATCACATAAGTGCAGGCATATAAAGTCACCCCTCAAGCTTTCAAATTTATTCACAGCGATGTCTCTGCCAGAAAATTTGCCGAATCAGAGAAACCTGCATGATGTCGTCTACTTCAGCTCTGTCAGCTTGCTTCTTGTTTCGATTTTTCTTTTTATCAATGGGTTTTATAATCCTTAGATTAGAAACTCTTCAATACCATTTATTTCTCACCATTTAAATCTCATGTAAAGACTTGATCTCGCAAACCAGATCTTATTTATATCGACTTACGGGGCTGGAATGGCTGCTGGTAGCTTTGGAATTGGCACTGGATCGATTGGAGTCTACTACGCTAGAGTTCAAGATATGCCGATCTTCAAAGCAGCAATTAAAAGATTGATGTTGTTGGTAATTTTTTCTGTTTTTGGCTTTTTTAAAAGTTTTTATTTAAGACTTGGCTTATAATCTTCTTCGCGTCCTGTATTTTCTGCTATGTTGCCTTTACATATGAATTAGCACTTTTACTTTTTTCCAATTTTCTTTCCATTGCTCCAAAATACCCTTTTTATTTTTTTATTGCCGATCTGATTTTTTTCTTCTTCCAGTGGATTGTTTTATTCTATTTGAGTTTATATTTGTAAGATTCTCTATTTCATTAATGGAATAATTTTTTTTGAACACTTAAATTGATCATGTTGACCAGGGATAAAAAATCTTCCAAATTTTTTTCCGACACCGGCACGGCACACCTCAAATTTGCGTGCCAAGGCACTGCACGGCACAAATTAACATATTTTTCCTTTATTGAACGCGGACGTTCACGCTTGAATATGACCTCTGAGACTGGTCTCGGCATTCTAAAAATCGATATCAAAAGTGGTTTTAACTTAATTCGGTTTCTCAAAAGATTCTCACTTTTATGCTGCCAGCATCCAGTATTGATAATTTTAACAACATCTGCTTATTACCAATTAGAACATATTTGCAGGCATATAAAGTCATATTTTCAGTACAGAGTGCACAACGATGTCCCTACCAAAAACTTTGCCAAATCAGAGAAACCTACAAATTGTCGTCTACTTCTGCAGTGTGAGCTTGCTTCTCGTTTTGATTTTTATTTTCATAAACGGGTTTAATAATCCTTTCTACAAAACTTATCATTCAAAATTAAAAATCTAATTTAAAGACTTGATCTAGCAACCCAGAACTTTTTTATAACGACTTACGGGGCTCAGATGGCTGCTGGTAGCTTTGGAATCGGCACTGGATTGATTGGAGTCTGCTACGCTAGAATTCAAGATATGCCGATCTTCAAAGCAGCAATTAAAAGAATGATGATGTTGGTAACTATTTCTGTTCTTGGCTTTTTCTTTAAGTTTATATTTCACACCTGGTCAGTAATTTTCTTCGCGTTTTGTATTTTCTGCTACGTTGCGTTTTTATGCAACCAAATTTTGAATTCTATATTTTGGAAAAATAGTGTCGATTGCAATTCTACTGGCGAGGACGAGTTAGCGCTGTTACTTTTTTCAAATTTTCTTTCTCTTGCTCCAAAATACCCCTTTTATTTCTTTATTGCAGAGCTGATTTTTTTCTTGTGTCAGTGGATTGCTTTATTCTATTTGAGTTTATATTTGTAAGCTTCCTAAAATCATTAGAGGACTAAATTTTTATGAATCATGTTGAGTTTGCGTTTCGTCATACAAGATTTTAGAATTATCTAATAAAATTATCTATCATAATTGTTATTCTGTAAGCATCGTCTACGAGCGTTTTATTTCACCATTTTACTAAGTCATTTATCATGATTAGACCGCGAATTCTGTTTATACCTTCTGCAAGAAAGCAGGCTTTACTTTTCAATCAAAAGCTTTTTCTCAAATTCTAGCGCGGCATAACATAATTACACCGCGTAAATCCGCGGCGCTGCACCTCGCGCGCGCCCTCTTTACTTTCTCATCTCCATAAAAAGCCCCTTGCTCGTCTCATTTCTCATCAAAAACTTCGATAAGAAGCAAAAGGCAATCAGAGAATCTCCCAAGTCTCAAACTTCCAAAAAATGAAACTTTTCGCCCTCCTCGCCGCCAACATCGCCGTCATCGCTCAAGACGCTACCGACACGGTCGCCGCCGATGACGTTTGCTACTCAAATGGCGAAGAAGTCGCCTGCAATGGTCTTGCCCGAGCTGGCCGCGGAAATGCAGCAGACGATGGTGACCGAATTATGGGAACTGAGCGACGATACGTCGATCTCAAGGAGATTTCAAAGAAGATCTGGAAGCTAAACGGAAACGTCGGCAAGGACAGATTCGACGAGCGCAAGTTCTGGGCTTATGGATGCCACTGCTACTTGCTCGGAGATCGACCTCTTTCTGAAATGGGACAGGGAGCTCCAAAGGTAAGAAAAATAAAAAAAATTTAAAACCACAATTTTAAAAAATCTAAAATAATTGAATATTTTTTTATTTCTCAATCATTCTGAATAAGAATAAAAATAAGTTTGCTGATATAGCCCTACATCTGACTTACTCATCTTAAAATTTAGGACGGACTTGACAACAAATGCAAAGCGTACAAAGACTGCCAAAAATGCGTCCGCGAAAAGCACGGCAACGAATGCATCGGCGAGTTCAAAAAGTACACCTGGAAATACGCCGGCAGACGTGGCGTTTTCGAATCTCAGGATTCCGAAGGCTCCTGCGAGCGAGAACTCTTCGAGTGCGACTTGCAGTTTGCCAAAGACTCTCTTACCGCGAAGGATACTTTCAACGAGGAGTACCACGCTTTCTGGTCGACCCTTCCAAACGGCTTTGACAACCGAGACCCCGACAACTGTCCTTCTAATGGAGGAATTCCGGTCGAACATCAATGCTGCGGAGGATACGATCGAGCATAGTAAGTTTTAATTAAAATTTTTCTAAAAAAAAAATAAAAAAATTTGGAGAAAATTTTTAAATATTTTTTAGCCACTGGATCGGACTTAACAAGAATCAATGCTGCTCAGCTAGTGACGGACTTTCCGGTATTGTTAAACCTGCTGACCAATCCTGCTAAAAAGCAGCATACACATCTAGACAAAGATTCAATCATGCAAATCTGTAACTTTTCTTGTTAACAAAAGTCCATCTATAACTGTATATAATTTTCGGTCAATAAAATCCAACTTTTAAAACTCGCTTTTATTTCATTGCAAATAAGCCTGAATCGTTTTCAGCCATTTTCTGAAAATCGGCGAAGGAAATTTCACTATTTTTGATGCCTGCAAACATTTTTTGAGTATTTCGGATCATCTGTTCTTCTGAAATTTTCGAGTTGATCTTCGAAATGGAAAGCAGCACTCCTTGAACTTCGGACTTGTCTACTTTTCCGTTTCCGTCTGCGTCGAAAAGGTTGAAGATCCATTTTAATTTTCTCTGAAAAACGAGTTTTCACGCAAATTTAAATATTTTGAAATCAAGGAAGAGAACCCGTCCCTCAAAATTGCAGCGGCTGAGCGACATCGCGCAAATAAACTCTTCAAAATCAATGCTTCCATTTCTGTCTCTGTCATACGCATTAAAGACAATTTGGGCGAAATCTTCTGGTTCTCCATTTGGAAAAATATTTGCGAAGATTTTCATAAATTCCGCTTTTTTGATAGTTCCGTGCGGACAATCTTTCCGGAAGCCTCTGTAAAGATGATCGATTTCAGCAAAAGAATCTGAAGATTGCCATATTCACTGTAACAGTTATTTAAAAAGCCTACTTACAGTCAGTTTTGACGCTGATGCGTTTCAATTTCTTTCTGCTCAAGTTTGATTGTTTGTTTCCCATTTTTCTCTATTATTTCTCAATCATTTGATATTTTTACTTTTGAAAAGCTCATGACTCTTGACAGAAAGTCAGGAAGCCATCAATTAAAAATTTATAACTGAATGATTCTTGACGAAACGATACGTTAATCTCCCTATGATCCTTCTCATCGCCACCTCATTTTAGCTCACCCACGCATTTTGTCTATTTTATTCTATAAGAATCATTCAAAATCAAGAGCGCATTAACTCCTCGTCCGCATTTGTCCCGTTTGTACAAAAAAGCAAAATGCGAGACAATCACGGGAACTGGAAATGAAATGCAAAATAGTCCAACAATCGTGCAAAGCGCCCCGAGACACCTTCCAAAAGTTGTTTGAGGCACAAAATCAGCATATCCCATCGTGTTCATCGTGAATAACGCCCAATAAGCGGATATTGGAATGCTGTCGAATTTGCTATTTGGCACGTCCATTTCGGAGTAGTAAATGAAACTGCCGAATATGATCGAGAAGATGAGCTGGAGGACGACAAGCTGGAAAAGCATTGATTTTGAATGCATGATCGTCTCTGAGAGTAGCCTCAAGCCGCGGGAGTGACGACAAAGCTTCAGAAGTCGTGCCACGCAAAGAAGCCTTGAAAATATTTTCAAATAAAAAAAAATAGTTTTTTTAATAAATATAGTTCAAAATGATTATGCTCAAAAAAAAATCATTTAGAACTTTTTTATTAAAAAACCCTACCTAGTTTTATGCATAAGAGCAATCAGATAATGCCTTCCAGGTCCGTGCTGCTGAATGGCAAGAACTCGTGTGGCAAAGTAGAGCGAAAAAATCGTGAAGTCAATAAAGTCAAATATGTTGAAAGCATCGCAGATGAAAATATACTTGTCATCACAGCAGTTGAATCGCACGAAAAGCTCAAGACCAAAATAGATGGAAGAAACAACGTCGAAGAGAAAAGCGTAGTAGGCGACTCTTGATTCGAGATTTACAAATTTATTCGGTCTTTTTTAAACTGTAAGATTTTGTAAACTCTGACTAGAGACAATCTTTTGCTCGAATAAATCTTCTGGGGAGCATTTTGAATCCTAAAAGTAATCTTATCCGACACAAATGTGAAATAAATCCTCTGCGGCTGGACTCCAACCACAGATTAAGACTCACCTTTGTGCAGTCATCGTCGGGTTGCTGGAGCAGCACTGGCAGCGTTTCCACGCAGAAAATAAATATCGAAGCTAAAATGTTTTTACAGCTTCTGAGCTTCTGTGATCAACGTACTGATGATCATAACAGTATTAAAATGATGCAGAATGGAACTGCTTTGAGAATATTTCGGACTTTCGAGAAATTGCCAAACGTGGTAACTCCAAGGCTTTCCCTTGTAAGTTATGTCGATGACGTCGATCCCTTCTGATTGAAGAAAATCGAGGATGATCGGAATCGGAAGCTCGTAAAATCGCAATTCTTCGATAAAAATATCAAGCGGAATATCAATCGGACGAAGAAGTCCTTGAGACTTGAAATGATTCGAAAAGTAGAAATCAATGACGACTTCAAACGATTTCTTGTGGCGGTCCAAAAAGTACTCGTCATTTTTTGCATCGTAGAATTTCTCTCTTTTGAAATGATTTCCAAGAGTACTTTCTGGAAGCATTTCAAGAAGATTTTTGTTTACGCGAAATCGTTCGCCAGAAACGTTAAATTCCAGCGTTGAAGTGGAATTATCATCTGTTTGTCGGTAGCTTCGATCACCTTAAAAATCAATGAGGTTAAAAAGTTCAGCTCTAGAATCGTGAAAACCTATTTTGGCTCTTTGGCGCTCTTCTCTTTTGTCTGCATTTATGTTTGCCAGCGCACAAGGAAAAACGTTCATTTGTGCAAATTGTTTTCTTCTGTTTTGTTAATGCCAGACTCGTTTTTGATCAGATCTTCTGGAAATTAATTAAAAAGGAAATCTATCTGATGCGGCTCAACCTCTAATCAGCAACTGATTGAGCGTATCGGTCAAGATTTGACCTTACATTTCTCATGATAATGTATCTAAGCGCGCTTTCCAATCGATGTCTTGGATCATTTTTCAGCTTCACTCCAACTTGACAGCTCATTTTTATATAGACAACTACTGTATCTAAAGCTCGGTGGGCTCAGAAGACAGTATTCTGCGCTATTAATTAACGTGAGCGAGAAACAAAATATTGATAATCGGAAAATCACGCCGATTGACTTTTTGTTTCTAATTCGGCGCCGGAGCAGTTCAATTTCGCGTGATAGTTTATCTAATTCGCGCTTGCTTGTTTTCTTTAAAATCTCCGAGAGCTTTCAAAAAGTCAAAGGAGAAAAATAATATTCTTTGTGAACCGTTTTGGAATCATTTTTAGTAAACTAATACTCAAAAACCATAATTTCGGGTTATTCATGAGCGTTTTTGAAGATTGAACTTTTCGATTTGAATTTTCAGATCATGAGTTTTGCGCGAAAATGAACTTCTTCTCTTCGATGGAGATTTGCCGAATTCTCTCCGTTTTGCTTAATTATAGCCTCAAATTAATAGGGTTTTTACGGAACGGCGAGGTTCCTTGAAAGAAAACATCCTTTTAATTCAATGAAGACAAGTCTGGTTGATGTAGAGCTCGCTATAATTGTAAGCCGTAACGTATAAAAATAAAGAAAAGATCGTCTCTTGAGCGCGCGTTATTTTAGCGACAGCGCCACCGCGCGGGATTTATATCTTTAAATCCGCCGCTCGCTTTCTCAAATCCATCAGACAAGAATAAAAGATATTCATAAAATATAAAATATGAAGATTTTTCAATTTTTCGCCGCTTCAGCTTTTGCTCAAGACGTAAGTTTTCTTTATTGACTTTCAAAAATTATTTTATAATTCAGGTTGACAATTCAAACTGGTCCTGCGATTTTTCCTACGATGCCGACAACCTGACAAGTCCGCCATCCGACCATGCTCGATTCATTTCTACCGCCGTAGTCGATGTTAAAGAGTCTTCCATCAACAGTTATATATCTACAGAGGTCATGGCATCTGTTTGCGAGGGGACAATCATCACTATGAGGTACGAAAGGCCAAAAAAAAATTAAACGACTAACGATTAAGAAGCGAGGCGGGCCGTTTTGATGTACCAAAATGGTTCTGGAGCGAGCAACAGGAAGACGGCAATTACAGTGTTCGCTACTGTTGCGAGCCGGCAACTTACAAGAACCCCGTCGACGAGCTGAACAGGATCTTCGCGCTCGGAGGACAAGGCAGCGATAATGAGCAGTTTAATATTTTGCAAGACAAGATGGTCAGAGACTACAGAAAGAAAAAGAACAATGGAGATGCTCAAACCAACGCCGTCGAATTGTAAGATTAAAATAAAAAAACTTTTATTAAAATCGTTTTAGCCCCTTTAACGAGTATGAAGACGGCTGCGATCAGACATTAGAATTCGCTAGAGTTCTCAAAAACTGGTCGAGCGTGCACAACATCAACACGACGACAGGAAACCGACGAAGACACGCAAAATTTATCCGCGAAATTGACGAAACATTCAGTTTTTTCGTAGAATATTTCTGTTAAAAACGCTCCCATTTGTTAAAAGACTTTTTTTACAATAAAATTTTCGAAACATAATTACATGCAACTTTTTCTCTAGAAATGTTATTTGTAGTGCCTGACGCATGAATTTGCGTCTTCCAAGATGGTCAGTTTTTATTCAATGTCAAAAAGAAAGCATTCTTCTGCAGTTGAGCAGACAGATTCCGCGTCCAGTCATTTGACGACCGTCAGTGACATGGGCCAGGATATCCGTTACAAACATTTCGAAAATATCAAAAAGTGTACGGTTTTGAATTACTTCAGAACGTATCTCTAAAATAAATTCAGGCTTCAAATATGTGGACAGAGCGGTGCAAGAATATATCGAGTCAATGATTAAGCTCAATTTTGGCGATGACGTTACTCAGGTAAAATTAATTTTGAGTATTTTTTACGATTTTTTGTAAATAAAAGTCGCTGTACGAAACTTTGGATGACAACAAACGAGGCAATCCGCGACTTTCTGTTGGTGTCCCAAAAGAGCTCGCGCTTGATAAAGCTCTGAATGAAGCATGCTGCAGATTTTACTTGCCAAAAGGTTACACAGCTACTGACGGTAAATACGACACAGCTTGTCTGAAAGCCATTTTGAACAACTGCATGATTTTTGACGGCTGGTTCGTTCCGCAAGGAGAAGGCTGGTTTCAGAAATTCCACACTGTCGGCCAAGTTCGCAACCAAGTTGTTGGTCACAACGCAACGCAGCGCATTGAAGCGGATGAAGCTCTTGCGTACTTGTCAACCATTCAGGACATGTTCCCGCAACTGTTCGAGATCATCAGCGAGCTGAAAGACGTTGAATGCAGAGTCAAAAGATGCCACGAATGCTGTGATGAGATTGAAAAAATTTCATTTGCAACGATTGACGCGATTCTTGAAATTTCCGAAGATCCAAAAATTGTCAAGTGAGTTTTTTTAAAAATGCCAGATAAATTATCTGAGATAATCAAAATTCTAGCCTATTTCTGCTGAGTAAAGCACTTCTTGATGCTTTTTGCAAATTCGCTGTGAAGAAATTCGTCGCAGAAAGTTACATAAAGGAGAAATTATCCTCATGCAAATTCTTGACCTTCCAAAAGAAAATTTTCCTTTCACTCTACGGTTCGTCTTCTATGTTATCAAAATGAGTTAATGTGTAGGTCAAATGGAAAAAAAGAAGATCAAGAGTGAGGAAAAACTACTCACTGTTTTCTCGAAGCATTTGAACAACGTTCCCGATTGGGCTGACATTTTCCAGCCTATTTCGAAGTTTTTAAACATCACGATCGGGGACAACCTTCAACTTAATGTAACGAAGCAGAGCGCTGAAAAGAAATGTAATGATGTCCTGGTCGGTTCCGCATTTACAACTTTTTTGGAGAACGCAGACAGGCGAGGAAAATCTTCGAAGGCTGAATACGTTTATATAGTTCAGCTGGCTCAAAAGAAAAATGGCACTGACACTCTTGATTCTAACGGCACAAATGTTCTAGGTTTCTAGTTATAACATTGCCATCTCTAACACAATTTTAGTTCCAAAAGGCCAGACCTACGAAGCCTACTTGGCCAATAAAGTTTCAACGCCGGCTGAGCTCTTCCCCGAATTTGACAATCTCAACGGAGTCCTGCTTTCCACTGATGCCATTTCTCTTTCCTTTTCTCGCTGATATTGAAAAAGAATAAATCATATTTATTTATTTAAACCCTTCGTGAGAAATTTTTATTACAATATTTCCAAATTTTGAACAATCAAAATAAGCTTGAACAGAATTATAAACTTTTGAACTATTTAAGTTTTGCAATTCTTTTAAAAAGATGTGAAAGACTCTTTTGTGAAGTTCAACGCAGTGAAGGAAATAGATTATTAAAATCATTTAAAGTTTAAAATATTTAAAAACAAAAGATGAAAACCTGTTTCATCATATTTGCGTTTACGTACCGTTTAAAAATCATAAATTAAGGAGCGTCAGATTCGTAGAAAAGAGTTTCAGGATGAACCGGATATTGTAGATTCGTCTTCGTTATCCGATTCGACAGTAATTTCCGCGGTTTCGGGCTCTTCTGCTACTTGAGCTGTTTGTGGAATATTTTGCGCGAGCCTTGGTGGAAATAAGTCTTTGTAGAAAGAACTGCCTTTACCTTTGAAAGTGCAAAAAGCTTTGAATCAGCTGAGCAGGATTGGGCGCACCATTCGTCGCATTTTGAATGAGATTCAAAAAGTCATTTTGCATATTTGGAATTTGCGGAAGCGAACTTGGCCTGTTGTGCGTGTTGACCATCGTCGGCGGAAAATCAAGAAGGGGTGATGCAGTATCGCCGTATTCTGAAATGATATTAAAATCGATGGATTTCTGTATCTAGATTTTAATACCAAGCTGCGCACGTTTGCTTCGGGTCGACTGAGGCCCTGGGTGATTCACTTCCGGGTGCTTGTTCTTCATGTGACGGTGTAGATGATCCGAGCGTACAACCTACATTGACTTTTAGCGCTTTCTTTATCCGAAAATTATACCTTGTAAGGACAATACTGGCACTGGAATCGCTCGTATCGTAAATGCAGCATATGGTGCCTCTTTATCTCCTCCTTGCGGCCAAAACTCCGAAGTTTTACCTAAAATTTGTTTTCATCCTTGATTTCAAAAGTGGAATTTACCTGTCCATTTGTTTCGCGACTATACCAAATGCAAAACTTGCAGGAGTACTTCAAGCTCTGATCAGGTTTTTTTCTATTCGACACTTTGACAACAAGGCCGCCAAGGATCAGTTGCTCGATTTCGTTCGACGTCAGTTCCATGCAACTCTTGATAGCGACTGCTTTTTCTCTGATTTCATCTAAGACGGTTTAAGGGATGGCTAAGGGTTGGTTTTGCTCACCAAGATTCTGAGGAATGACTTGAGGTTGACTGAGTTTTTGCTGAAGAACTGGAGCATTGTTGTTCGAGACGGTTTTTACATTGACGGTTGCTACAACATTTGTCGTTTGCGGCATTGAACTAAGATTATTGTTGGATGAATTGAAAAACTGAGAATTTTTATACCGTTGAAGAAGAGAGAGCGGGCTGAGAATTGGCGATTCAGGACTGTTTTTGAGCTTAACATGGATCTCTTTTTTGCGATGGAGCAAATGGTTCTGCGTTCCCTAAAATTTCTGTTTTTTCATGTTGAAACTGGTTGATCTTGATACCTTGTGAAGCCGTTCAAGATCAATATTGCTGAGAGGGATGATTTCTCCGTCATTTTCGTTGCAGTTGTCATAATGTTTAATCTTGTGAATGTCGAGTCGATCGGAGAACTCCATGCTTTCTTTTTCGCCGTTTTCTTCTCCCGATTTCGGCTTGACAATGCGAGGAGTTGTTGCGAAATCGTCGCAAGATGGCGTTAGAGGATCCGTATCGATAAAAATCTCTTCTATGATTTCTTCTTCATCCTCTTCTTCTACAAATATTCTGAAAAAATGATTATTTATTTAACTGGAAAAAGCTGCTTACTTTGTAGGTTTTGCAGATTTCCTCCTTGATTTTGAGCTCGGCTCATCTCGTCTCTCATTCTCAGCTACGTCCTCAGCTATCCTCTTTCGCAGCATCTCAAGATTCTCAGCTTCAATAGTCAGTTGCTCTTTTTCCGCGAATACTTCTCTTTTGCGGGGACTTTCCATTTTGAAATTGCAATTTGAATATTTGTGGAATAAAGTCGAGGAGAAATTTTGTTTCTGGACTGGGGCCGGGCCGATCGTGTCGAAAAGGGTTTCGTCCCCAGTCAAAACGACGTCAGAGCGAGGGCAAGCGACGGGCAGACGCAAACTTTTACGAATTTTAGAAAATAAATTGAAAACAAGGATGATTTAACTCCTTTTGCCACTGGCTTGATTTTCTTTAAAAATCGATTCCTAGAATTCAAAATGTTTGAAGACAACGATGAACGGTCTTCTTTGTGACCAGCGAAAGGGGATGAATCTGCTGCTTGTTCCTGGTTTCGGTCATGCAGCGTAATTCTTAATAGAAATTATCATTTGGTGCTTTTTTTTAAAACGCAGATCTGTACCTATCTTCAAATGATAAATAAGAATTTTGCGGAAGTTTCTCTAAACGAAGTTCTTTTTGAAGATAATTTGTATAAGGATGCGAGCTCATCCCTAAAGACGGCTGCGACTCGGATGAAATTGCCGATAAAGAAGCTTTGTACATTTTAAAATTATATCTATTCATGTTTATCTCTGCTGATAAAAATTGTATGAGATTTTCAGGATTTAATTGTAAGTTTTATCTTGATGATTTTTCTGTCTTTGCCGGCAAATCTCGAGAAATGTATCGAATTGGGGGATGAAAAAAATGATTTGAGAAAGATTATATGCTTCTAGATCGAGCATCAATGATGCTGTATCATCCCCTCATTTCAATGTTGGAAAATGGCTAGCAGACAATTATTATAGAAAAATTTAACCATCGTTGGGAGAAATACCAACAAGTTGTTTCTTGTTATTTGGCTCGAAAAGGCTAAGCGAAGCGAAGCTAAAAGTGGAAATACCAGCTTCAAGAAAAATATAATTATGATTTCTGACACCAATTTTCGGGCTTATTCGAAAAAGCATATTTGACGAGCAATTGCAGAATCCGCGAAACAGCATCAATTCATCCAGAATCTCCCTGTCGCCTTGGCAACATCCGTACATCCCCTGCGTAACAAAGAACATAACCGCGAGATTAAAACTCAAACGCTTGCCCTGTCATTTCTACTAAATACAAGTAGGAAAAAGAATGAAAAGCCGGACGGGGCAACGAACAAAACCAGCACTTCTTTCTTTGTCTTTCGCCGCTTTGGAGACTTTGCGCAAAAACGAAAAACATCTCGAGGACTCTTGAAGAAAACCCTTTTTGGCGGCGCGAATCCGGCTCAAGGTCAAAAACACAGCAATAAAACTGCTTTGTGGCTCAACCCCTGATTATAAAAATGAATTACGCCAGCGTCGGCAAATGACACGCTCGTTAAATCGACAAAAAAACGTGAAGCCGAAAGGGATCTCGATGAGATCAACTCCACTCCGGCCCTTTTCCGCTTTTTATGAGACTCA
>Ga0115008_10002410_pt1 | contig 15452 bp, 14 predicted proteins | sample FraStrMetagenome_FD_87164 | JGI IMG/M metagenome (GOLD analysis project Ga0115008, IMG submission 87164) | Marine eukaryotic phytoplankton communities from Arctic Ocean - Fram Strait ARC3M Metagenome | ecosystem: Environmental > Aquatic > Marine > Oceanic | place: Fram Strait | collected...
TAGCGCTCTTGTAAGGCTTTCGCGTCAGCGAGGGTTTGCTCTGGCGTCAGGGTTACGGGGTTATAGACGATCCCACTTTCAAAACGTTTCACCCGTCGCACTTGCCGCGCTTGCTCGTCTAGATCGAGATTGCGGTGGATAACCCCCATGCCACCCGATTGCGCCATGGCAATCGCCATGCGCGCTTCTGTCACTGTATCCATGGCCGATGAGAGGAGCGGTATGTTCAATCGGATGGATTTTGTGACCTGCGTGCGGGTATCAGCAGTAGAAGGCAAGACCGAGGACTGTGCCGGTACCAACAAAACATCGTCAAAAGTTAAAGCCTCGCGAATCTCCATTGGAGTCCTCCTACAGTAGGTATCACATGGCAATTGCCTATTGCATGGGCTGACGTAAACCGAAAGGGGGTCGGATAGATTAATGCCAATTAGGGTCATCGTAGCACATGCCACGCACTTTTTGTCGGTCAAATGTCGATGCCCTACTCATGATTTCATCCGATCTGCCGCGGATTGACCATTTTCAGCCGTTCCCGCTCTTTACCCTTTGCGGAAGCGCAGTAAGTTAGGCGCAAAGTATTTTTAAAGGTTTCGCATGACACAAGAGCATCTGGTGCTGTTCACCCCTTCCGGCAAACGTGGACGTTTCGAAACCGGCACCCCGATCCTCACCGCAGCCCGGAAATTGGGCGTCGATCTCGACTCTGTCTGCGGCGGTCGCGGCATTTGTTCCAAATGCCAAATCACACCGGGCTTTGGAGAATTTTCTAAACACGGGATCACAGTCGCCGAAGGCGCGCTTTCCGAATGGAATGCGGTTGAGCAACGCTTCAAAGACAAACGCGGCTTGATCGATGGTCGCCGCCTTGGCTGCCAAGCCACAGTTCAGGGCGATATCGTGATTGACGTGCCACCCGAGAGCCAGGTGCACAAGCAAGTGGTCCGCAAACGCGCAGAGGTGCTCGACATTACGTTGAATCCTTCTACGCGGATTTATTATGTCGAGGTGGAAGAACCCGATATGCACAACCCATCAGGGGATTTGGAGCGCTTGGTTGCGGCCTTGGAAAGCCAATGGCAGCTTAATAATATACAGGCAGATTTCAGTATACTGCCACAGATGCAACCGATTCTACGCAAGGGCGGGTGGAACGTGACCTGCGCGGTCCATCATGCCGATGCGGACAGCGACCCGCAGATCATTCACCTGTGGCCAGGGCTCTATGAGGGCACGATCTATGGCATGGCTGTGGATCTTGGATCAACCACAATCGCCGCGCATTTGTGCGATCTGCGCACCGGTGCGGTGGTCGCCTCCTCTGGATTAATGAACCCACAGATTCGGTTTGGCGAGGACCTGATGAGCCGGGTCAGCTATGCGATGATGAACCCGGGCGGTGATCAGGAAATGACCCGGGCAGTGCGCGACGGTATGGACGCATTGTTCACCCAAATTTCGGCTGAAGCAGAGATTGATAAGGGCTTAATCGTGGATGCCGTCTTTGTTTGCAATCCCGTGATGCACCATCTTTTCCTGGGGATAGACCCCTTTGAGCTAGGGCAAGCGCCCTTTGCTTTGGCCACTTCCAACGCCCTGCGGTTATTTGCCCATCAGTTAGACATCAACATCCACCCCAGCGCCCGCGCCTATATCTTGCCGTGCATTGCTGGCCATGTGGGGGCCGATGCGGCCGCGGTTGCTCTGTCAGAATCGCCAAACCTCTCAGAAGATTTAGTACTGATCGTGGATGTTGGGACGAATGCGGAAATTTTGCTCGGCAACCGGGAAAAGGTGCTCGCCTGCTCCTCCCCCACCGGCCCGGCCTTCGAAGGTGCGCAGATCAGCTCAGGCCAGCGCGCCGCACCGGGGGCCATTGAAAAAGTTGAAATTGATCCAGTGACCAAAAACCCCCGCTTCCGCGTAATCGGCTGCGAGCTTTGGTCTGATGAGGACGATTTTTGGGAGGCCATTAGAAGCAGTGGCATCACGGGCATTTGCGGCTCTGGCATCATCGAAGCCATTGCCGAAATGCGTATGGCTGGAATTTTGGACCCATCTGGGCTTATTGGATCGGCTGAACAAACTGGCACAGAGCGCTGCGTGTTAGACGGGCGCACTTACAGCTATGTGATGTATGACGGCAGCGCCGTAGGTGGGCCAAAAATCACCGTTACAAATCCTGATATCCGCGCCATTCAAATGGCCAAAGCCGCACTCTATTCCGGCGCTCGGCTCCTGATGGATAAGTTTGGCGTAGATAAAGTGGATCGTGTTGTGCTCGCCGGCGCTTTTGGTGCTCATATTTCCCCCAAACACGCGCTGGTTTTGGGAATGATCCCCGATGTGCCTTTTGACCGTGTGACCTCTGCTGGCAATGCTGCGGGATCTGGGGCGCGCATTGCCTTGGTTGACACAGCGCAACGGGCTGTAATCGAGCGGATTGTGCGGCAGATTGAGAAAATTGAAACCGCTATTGAGCCACGATTTCAGGAGCATTTTGTAAATGCGTCGGCAATTCCCAATTCAGATGACCCATTCACGACGCTGAAATCTGTGTTGCCGTTGCCCGATGTAAATTTCAACACAGGTGGCGGGGATAGCGCCTCCGGCGGACGGCGGCGCAGAAGGCGCTGAGGCAGCCAATCGCAGCTTGACCCCTTGTCATCAAGCCGCTAGGCGTCGGCGCAGCGCGGGTATGGTGAAAAGGTATCACGCGAGCTTCCCAAGCTTAAGTTACGGGTTCAATTCCCGTTACCCGCTCCAAATCTTCGCAGGACTATAGCATTTTCAGTTATGATCGCAGCAATCAGCTAGCCAAAAAGCTCATGGCAAAACTCCAAGCCCTCAACCAATGCATCCACCTCCGCCTTTGTATTATACATGGCGAAGCTGGCACGGCAGGTGGCGCTGACGGCGAGGTGATCCATGAGGGGTTGCGCGCAGTGCTGCCCCGCCCGCACGGCGATACCCTTTTTGTCCAAAACCGTGGAAATGTCATGGGCATGAGCTGCACCGTCGAGGGTGAAAGAAAAAATTGCGCCCTTTCTGGTTGAATGCCCTTGGACATTTAACCAGTTGAGCCCGTCTAGCCTTTGACGCGCATAGGCGCAGATCGAGGCTTCATGGGCAGCGATCTCTTGCATGCCGATTTCCATCATATAGTCCACAGCCACGCCGAGTCCGATTTGCTGAACAATACCAGGTGTTCCGGCCTCAAATATCATGGGGGGGGTATTATAGATGATCTCCTCACGCCCAACGTCCCGAATCATATCGCCGCCGCCCATGAAGGGCCGCATTTCAGCCATGCGTTCGGGTTTGATGTAGATTGCACCAGAACCACTTGGGCCATACAGCTTATGTCCTGTGATGGCATAAAAATCACAACCGATATCCTGCACGTCGACCGCCATATGTACCGCCGCTTGTGATCCATCCACCAAGACGGCAACGCCGCGCCCTTGGGCCGCTTGTGTGATGGTTTTCACATCGACCACCGTTCCCAAAACATTCGACATCTGGGTAATGGCCACAAGCTTCGTCTTGGGTCCAATGGCGGAAATGACAGCCTCGGGATCCAGATCACCGTTCATATCCACATCGACCCAAGTCAGTTTCACACCCATCCGTTCGCGCAGAAAATGCCATGGGATAATATTGGCGTGATGCTCCATTATTGACAGCACGATCTCATCACCTGCCTCAAAGCGCGGCATTGCCCAGCCATAGGCAACCAGATTGATGCCTTCGGTGGTGCCTGAATTGAGCACAATATGGTCTTCTGAGCCCGCATTTAGAAACCGCGCCAGCTTGCCACGAACGGCTTCATATTTGTCCGTTGCCAAGTTGGACAGAAAGTGCAGCCCTCTGTGAACATTGGCATATTCAGAGTTATAGGCCTGCGTGACAGCGTCGATCACCACTTGGGGCTTTTGCGCAGAGGCGCCATTGTCGAGATAGACCAGGGGCTTATTATTCACCTGCCGTGACAGGATCGGAAAATCAGCACGAATACGGGATACATCAAAATTCATAACGCCACCTGTCCCGGAGCAAATCCGAGTAATACCAAAAGAAATGCACCGCCCAGAGACAGCGCAACCAAACCAAGAACAAAGCAGAGGGCTGCCTTAAGCATCGATCCCAATTCAAGCCAGGCACTGATTAAGCCAAATAAGATCCAAAACATCAAAACCGTGGCGAATAGGCCCACAAGCCCAGCAATGGTCATAGAAATCAGCATCAAAGTTGTTTGAACAATGTGTAGCAGTATTTGCAGCACTTGGATCCAAGCAAATACCATTAACCCATCGCCGAACCGCCCGCTCTGGCTGAAAGCCCGAGATACCAGCCAAATACAACTGACGAGTCCCAACGTGCCGCCCCCCATGATAACAGTCAAAGACCATGGTGAAAGTGGCGCAAGGCCAGGCAGGACCGTCACACCCTGGAAGCCTGACAGGGTGAACATCAAGAGCACTGCGCCGATGATGACGAGCACAAAAGCGCTAAAGGCTGTGCTGAGGTTAAGGCGCAGATCAACCAATATCCGCCCTGCGTCTGGTGGATTGGTCAGACTTAACCGCAATAGCACAAAGATCAGGTTCATTGTTCTGCCTCAAAAAGGGAGTTGATTAAGATCCACAGGAAAATCATAAGCCATATCGCGCCTACGGCCGTATTGGCCGGTCCCGGACCGATGAAACCCTTGACCATCCCAGCCAAAACTACCGCAGGGGTGCTGGCCAAAAGAGCCCAAAAAAGTGCCAATCGAGCGGAATAGAAATCCGCCTTCGCCCCGTAGGCACGGGTCACAAGGCGCAGAAGCGCCGCCAAACCATATGCCAGCAACGGCAGGACGAAGATTAAACCCACCGCATCGTGCTGGATAGTATCGGTAAGTGTACCGCCAGTCTGATGCGCCTGCCGGGCTCGGTAGGGCCACTGCGACATAAACAGTAAAAGACAAGAGCCCATGAGCATCGCCAAAGCCCGATCTTCTCGCACACCCATAGCCATGAGCCGCGCCATAACACGCCTTGGACGCCGGTGCGCCTCCACAATATCCCGCGTCACAGCCATGCGCGCTACCGGGCCGACAAGGTTTCTGTCAAATGATCAAGAATGTCCTGCGCCAAATCTTCATCCTCAATTTCTTCAATCGCTTCAGCCACAAAAGATAGGGTCAAAAGATCCACGGCTTTGGCCTCGGGCACCCCTCGCGAGCGCAGGTAGAACAAAGCTTGCTCGTCAATCGCCCCGGAGGTGGACCCATGAGAGCAGGCAACGTCATCGGCATAAATTTCGAGCTCAGGTTTTGCCAAAAATTGGCTGTCATCATCCAGCAACAAGGATTGGCTGATCTGATAGCCATCGGTTCTTTGTGCACCCGCTTTAACCAAGATTTTGCCTTGGAACACTCCTACGGCGCCATTGCGCAAGACCTTCTTGAACACCTGGCGACTTTCACAATTCACCGCATCATGGGTAATGAACACCGTATCATCGTGGTGAAAATCTCTATCGCCCAAACAGGCACCGGCCACAGACACAGAGGCGTTATCGCCCAACAGCTGCAAAACGCATTCATTGCGAGTTAATTCAACACCCGCGGTGAGAGTGAAGGATTTAAAAGTCGCCTCTGCACCAATCTTACCGAAGATATGCGTCAGCATGTGGCGTTCATTTCCGTCTTGCACACGAATATGGTGGAAGCGGCCTCCATCAGCCACGTCAACTTCTAAAACAATATTAGAGCGCGCGCCATATTGCCCGGTCTCAATCAAGGTTACCGCTGCTCCCTCAGCTACTTTGATCACATGGTGAATAATCGCATCACTATGGCCTGATGAGGTGGCGTGGATATGAATGGGCGCCTCGACGGCACCGGTGACATTAAGCAGCAGTCCTTCCCGCGCTATAGCGGTGTTCACAGCTGCCAAACTGCGTTCGACAGGCTTCTGTCCGGCCGCTTCCAGGCGCCCATAAACATCCCGCGCCCAATGCAGATCTAAAACAGAAGCAGACGCCAAGCTCTCAAGCGTACAATGCACAGCGCTGGGCAGCGCCGCTGCCTGAATTTTTCCATCTCCAAATCTAACCGAAACGGTGGTGCGCCTGTCAAAAAGACCTAAGCTGGTGCGTAGAGAAGCTTGAAGCGTCACATCAGCCTGAACAAAGGCGTCCGGGCGGGTGTATTTCCAATATTCATCACGGCGTTGCGGTAACCCTGCAGCCTGCGCCCTTTTAGAGGCTGTCATCCGAGCCTCCCTGGCCCACGCGCCGGAGCTGTCAGTTAGCTCTGAATCGGTCAAAGCGCGGGTGCTTGACGTCTTTTGTGAAGATACCGCCATTAGGCAACCTCCTCCAGAAGGTCCGCATAGCCATTGTTTTCAACTTCCAAAGCCAGCTCAGGCCCGCCTGTCTTGATGATGCGGCCATTGGCCATGATGTGTACCACATCGGGTTTGATATGATCCAAAAGCCTTTGATAGTGGGTGATGACGAGGAAGGTACGCTTATCATCGCGCAGAGCGTTCACGCCCTGGGCCACAAGTTTCATCGCATCCACATCAAGACCACTGTCTGTTTCATCCAAAATACACATCTTGGGTTCAAGCATAGCCATTTGCAAAATCTCGTTGCGCTTCTTTTCGCCACCTGAAAAGCCAACATTTACAGGTCGTTTGAGCATGTCTGCATCAATTTTGAGGTCCTTGGCTTTAGCCCGCACAACTTTCAGAAACTCGCCTGCGCTCATTTCCTCTTCGCCGCGCAATTTGCGCTGGGCGTTCACGGCGGTGCGCAAAAAAGTCATATTTCCCACACCAGGGATCTCAACAGGATATTGAAAGGCCAGAAACAGACCGGCGGCCGCACGTTCTTCTGCTTCCATGTCCAAGATATCCACCCCCTCCAGCTGCGCAGATCCATCAGTGACTTCATAACCGCCTTTGCCGGACAGAACATAGGAAAGGGTCGATTTTCCCGAGCCATTTGGACCCATAATCGCGTGCACTTTGCCTGGCTCCAAGAACAGGTTCACACCCTTCAAGATCTGCTTGTCTTCTTCTTCAAGTTTAACGTTTAGATTTTTGATATTTAACATTTTATATTCCCGCTTGCCATTCTGGCCCTCATGAGTTTAGGCGCAGATCACGCCAATTTGATTATCCGACTGAGCCTTCAAGTGAAATAGCCACTAACGCCTGCGCTTCCATTGCAAATTCCATGGGCAGCGCTTGCAGCACTTCCTTGCAAAAGCCATTGACCACGAGCGCCACCGCCTCTTCCTCATCCATACCGCGTGAGCGACAGTAAAAGAGCTGGTCATCATCGACTTTTGAGGTCGTCGCCTCATGCTCAACCCGAGAGGAGTTATTTTTCACCTCGATATAGGGCACAGTATGCGCACCGCATTTATCACCAATCAAAAGGCTGTCACATTGAGTGTAGTTGCGACTATTTTTAGCCTTCGGATGCATGGAGACCAACCCTCGGTAGGTGTTTTGTGCCTTTCCCGCGCTAATGCCTTTCGAGACAATCCGAGACTTTGTATTCTTGCCCAAATGCACCATTTTCGTGCCCGTATCAGCTTGCTGCATATTGTTGGCAATGGCGATGGAATAAAATTCGCCCTGGCTGTCATCGCCGCGCAAAACGCAAGAGGGGTATTTCCATGTCACCGCAGAGCCAGTTTCGACTTGGGTCCACATAACCTTAGAGCGATCCCCACGGCAATCGGCGCGTTTGGTCACGAAATTGTAAATCCCGCCCTTGCCGTTCTCATCACCCGGAAACCAGTTTTGTACGGTGGAATATTTGATTTCTGCATCATCCAACAGTACCAACTCCACCACAGCTGCATGCAGCTGTGCCACATCTCGCTGCGGTGCCGTGCAGCCTTCGAGGTAGCTGACATAAGAATCTTTGTCGGCGATGATCAAAGTACGTTCAAACTGCCCTGTATTTTCCGCATTAATGCGGAAATAGGTCGACAACTCCATGGGGCAGCGCACCCCCGGCGGGATATACACAAAGGACCCATCAGAAAAGACTGCCGAGTTGAGCGTGGCGTAGTAATTGTCGGAAACGGGCACGACAGAGCCGAGATACTTACGCACGAGCTCCGGATGCTCACGAATGGCCTCAGAGATGGAACAGAAGATCACTCCAGCCTTGCGCAGCTCGGCTTTAAAAGTTGTGCCGACCGATACGCTGTCAAACACCGCATCAACAGCGACCCGGCGTTCCCCTTCGGGAGCCTCAACACCCGCTAGGAGCGCCTGCTCTTTAAGTGGAATTCCCAGTTTCTTGTAAGTTTCCAAAAGCTTTGGATCCACCTCATCCAAGGACTTCGGCTTTTCTTCCATGCTTTTGGGCCGGGCATAGTAATACTGGTCTTGAAAATCGATTGTAGGATAATCGACCATGGCCCAATCTGGCTCTATCAGTTCAAGCCAACGGCGGTATGCCGCCAAACGCCAATCCAACATCCATTCCGGTTCATCGTTTTTAGACGAGATCAAGCGTACAATATCTTCGGAAAGACCCTTGGGCGCATATTCCATCTCAATTTCTGTATTCCACCCGTATTTATAGGTGCCAGAGAGAGCCTTGACCGCCTCAACTGTTTCGGCATCCACACCGTCTTTGACCTGAATATCATCCATCGCCATCAAATTCCCTATCTGGCCGCTTTGCGTGCCAAAAACCGCTCATATGCAGCCAGCCAAACCTCGGCGAACTGCTGAACTTCATCTTCTGTGGTCTCAAGCCCAAGCGATACGCGGATCGCTGAACTGGCTACGTCTTCATCATATCCCATCGCCCGCAAAACGCGGCTGGCTTTGACCTTGCCTGAAGAGCAAGCCGAACCAGCCGATACTGCAAATCCCGCAAGGTCCATTTGCATGACCTGCGTCTCACCTTTCCATCCGGGGGCTGCAAAGCAGGCGGTGTTGGTCAAGCGTGTCGAGTTTGTACCAATTAAAATAAGGGGTTTTCCGCTGGCTTCCAGTGTCTTTTCTAGAATATTTCTAAGTTTCTCGATTATCGCCCATTTTCCGTCACTTAAATCGCGGGCACTGGCCTCTGCTGCAGCGCCAAAACCGGCAATACCGATAATATTTTCCGTGCCTGCGCGCCGGCCCATCTCCTGACCACCGCCCAATACCTGCGCGGCCACCTCAACCCCGGGTTTCAACAATAAGCAGCCAACTCCTTTTGGTCCGCCCAGCTTATGAGCCGACGCACAGGCCATATCAGCGCCACTCCAAGAAAATGCCAAGGGGAGTTTGCCGAAGCCCTGGGTCATATCGCAAAACCCCAACCCCTCTGGCAGCGTTTGCACAATGCCTGTTTCTGAATTGGCCAGCTGTAGCGCGGTCTGTGCGGGCTCTACAACACAGACCTGACCTTCATTTAGCGGTAAATCCGGCCGCACCCAAGCGGCGATGGCATCATGTTCTATGTCACCTGCATGAAAGCCACGATCCTTCAGAGCCAATGCAGCGGCCTCAGTCGCGCTGCCGGTAAACACAATGTCATGAGCACCAACACCAAAAGCTTCAGAAATTTGCCCACGGGCTTTTTCCACAATTGCTTTGGCCGCGCGCCCCTCTGAATGGACCGACGATGGGTTGCCCAGGGCATTCATCGCTGCAAGCATAGCAGCACGTGCCCCAGGGCGCAGCGGGCTTGTGGCGTTGTGATCAAGATAGACCCGATGCATCACTCATCTACCACTTCAAAAAGGTTCGGCACAGCAGGGCATGGCGACAACGTGTTGGCGACCACATCGGATAACCGCGTTTGATGCAGGTAGACATAAACCTGTGCGCTTAATCCTTCCCAGAGACGATTGGTAACGCTCTGAGCTCGGCTGCCCGACACACCGCCAGAGGCACCAGCCCCTGTTTGTAGGGCATCCACGGATTCATCTACCGCTTCAAGAATTTCAACCACCCGAATATCGTGGGCCGGACGGGCCAAACGGTATCCCCCGTTCGGGCCGCGTACGGAGACAACCAAATTTTCCCGACGCAATTTGACAAAAAGCTGCTCGAGATAGTGCAGCGAAATATTTTGTCGACGTGATATATCCGCCAGTGACGCCAGCTCACCGGCCTTCAAAAAAGCCAAATCCGCCAAGGCCACCATCCCATAACGCCCTTTTGTCGAAAGTTTCATATCAAATTACACTTTCATGGGGCTTCTCTAGCCCATTTTGCTCAAATTAATTGACCTAGGCCCCTCGGTTGCGTAACCCACGTCATACAGCGGAACGCCGCATTAGATTTAGAATGGTTCTAATCTTAGACTTACCGCAGGTCAAGCCAGAGTAGAGCCAAAGCACACCAAAGGAACGAAATGCCCGAAGTGATATTCCCAGGCCCAGAAGGCCGCCTCGAAGGCCGTTACCACCCGCAAAAATCCAAAGACGCCCCTATCGCCATTGTGTTGCATCCGCATCCGCAATTTGGCGGCACTATGAACAATAAAGTCGTCTACAATCTACATTATGCGTTTTACAACATGGGCTTTACAGTCTTGCGGTTCAACTTTCGTGGTGTCGGTCGATCACAAGGCGAATATGATCTTGGCGTCGGTGAGCTGAGCGATGCGGCCTCTGCATTAGATTATTTACAGTCGATGAACACGAATGCGAAACATTGCTGGGTCGCTGGGTTCAGCTTTGGCGCTTGGATCGGAATGCAGTTGTTGATGCGCCGCCCAGAAATAACCGGTTTCATCAGCGTAAGCCCACCGGCCAATATGTATGATTTCAGCTTCCTCGCCCCCTGCCCCTCATCAGGCTTGATGATCAATGGCCTGGCCGATCGCGTCGCCCCCCCGGCCGATACAGTTTCCTTGGTCAGTAAACTGCATGAGCAAAAAGGGATCACCATTACCCATGAGCAAGTCGAGGGCGCTGGGCACTTCTTTGAAGATCCCCATATGGATCAAATGATCGAAACCGTGCAAACCTATGTCAAACGCCGGTTGACGGAAAATACGCGGTAAGACCGCCCCCATTGGCCCGCCGTCCTGACCGGGCCCGCAACACAGTGTTTGCTTTGCTGAAATATGCCCTATTGACGATGCCTAGGGCGCCGCGATATCAGGGCTTTGCAACCGGTTGCAAAGCCATTTGGAAGGTCGGGATATGGGTAAAATAGGCATCGGAGTTATCGGTGGCGGATATATGGGAAAAGCCCATTCCGTTGCATTTGCAGCAGTCGCCAGTGTTTTTGACACCGCCTTGCGCCCTGAGCTTATCTCAATTTGCGCCAGCAGCCCCGAAAGCGCAGAACGCTATCGCAAGGCCTACGGCTTTAAAAAGGCAACCCATGACTGGCGGGAATTGGTGGCCGATCCCGCAGTCGAAGCGGTTGTAATTGCTTCTCCGCAAGCGACCCATCACGACATTGCCATTGCCGCCTTGGCTTTGGGAAAGCCAGTTTTATGTGAAAAACCGCTGGGTGTATCTTTGGAGCAAAGCCGTGCCATGGTGTCGGCAGCCGCAGCGGCCGGCGTGGTCAATATGGTGGGTTTTAATTACATCCGGACCCCTGCCAGCCAGCAAATCCGTAAATTTGTGGCTGAGGGTCGCATTGGCCAGATCACCTGGTTTCGCGGCGAGATGACCGAAGATTTCTTTGCAGATCCTGAGATCGGCGGTTGGCGTGCCCAGGGGGATGCCAATGGCACTATGGGAGATTTGGCCCCGCATATGATCAATGCGGCGCGCGCCTTAATGGGGCCTATCGAGCGCTTGAGCGCTTCGGTAGAGACCATCCACAAAACCCGCGCTGGTACACCAGTCACCAATGACGATCATGCGCAAATGATGTGCCAATTTGCCAGCGGCGCTCAGGGGCATTTGTATTTCAGCCGCGTCGCAACCGGGCGAAAAATGGGCTATGCCTATGAAATTCACGGCACCAAAGGCCATATTCGCTTTGATCAAGAAGATCAAAACGCCTTTTGGCTCTATACCACCGAAGGCCCAGCAGAAGAGCGCGGCTTTCGCAAAATCCTAACAGGTCCAGCCCATCCGGACTATCTGCCCTTCTGCCAAGGGCCTGGCCATGGCACGGGCTATCAAGACCAAATCATCATTGAGGCCAAGGATTTTCTGACGGCAATCACAGAAAATCGCTCGATATGGCCTACCTTCGAAGAGGGTATGGAAGTCAATCGCATCGTCACCGCCGCCCTCTCTTCCAGCGCCAAACAGGCCTGGGTGAACGTGGCGGATTATTAAGTTGAGAGGCAATCTAATGATCAAAATAGGTAATGCGCCCTGTTCATGGGGTGTGGAGTTCGCCAATGACCCTCGCAATCCCGATTGGCGCCGTGTGCTCAAAGAAAACGCCGAAGCGGGCTTTACGGGCATCGAACTTGGCCCTGTAGGCTATATGCCCGAAGATCCCACCGTTTTAGCCGAAGCTTTGGCTGAATATAACCAAGAGTTGATCGGCGGCGTGATTTTCCGTGCTTTTCACGATCCGTACGCTTGGGAAGATGTCATGGATGGCTCGATACGCACCTGCAAAGCACTTGCGGCCCATGGCGCGACACGGTTGGTTATCATCGACAGCATCTCGCCGCGCCGCGCCCCCACAGCAGGCCGCGCCGATGAGGCAGAACAGATGGATAAAGCCGAATGGACCGCCTATCGTGACCGGATAGCGCAAATCGCCAAAATGGGTACGGAAGACTACGGTCTCACCGTCGGCATTCACGCCCATGCGGCTGGCTTCATGGATTTTGAACCTGAACTCGAGCGATTGCTGGATGAGGTCGATGAAAGGATTCTCGGTATTTGCTTTGATACGGGCCACCATTCCTATGCGGGATTTGATCCAGTGGCCTTTATTAAAAAACATATATCACGCATCAATTATATGCATTTCAAAGACATTGATCCAAAAGTCAAAGCTGATGTCATCGCCAAGCGCACGGGATTTTATGACGCTTGTGGTCAGGGAATTTTCTGCAATCTTGGTGATGGCGATGTGGATTTTCCAGCGGTGCGTCAGCTTTTGCTCGACGTCGCTTTTGATGGGTGGTGCACAGTGGAGCAAGATTGCGATCCCACCGGCGATACCTCTCCTATCGACGATGCGCGGCTTAATCGCGCTTATTTGCAATCCATCGGTTTTTAAAGGCAGCTATTATGACGAAATTACAATGGGGCATGATTGGGGGCGGCGAAGGCAGCCAAATTGGACCCGCACATCGCTTGGGCTCTGGGCTCGACGGGTTGTTTAAATTCACTGCCGGCGCTTTGGATCATCGGCCAAAAGAGGGTATTGACTATGGCCGCCGTCTGGGACTGGGCGACCGCGCCTATGGCAGCTGGCAGGACATGCTGGCCGGCGAAAAAGCACAGGACAATCCGATTGATCTTGTTACCGTCGCCACACCCAACTCTACCCATTTTGAGATCACCAAAGCATTTTTAGAGGGCGGTTTTCACGTCCTTTGCGAAAAACCAATGACAATGACCGTGGAAGAAGGCGAAGAGATTGTCAAAATCGCGCGGGCGACAGGAAAAATCTGTGCCGTAAATTATGGTTATTCGGGCTATTCGCTCGTGCGCCACATGAAAGCGATGATTACCCGCGGCGATCTTGGGAAAATTCGTCTGGTCAATGCTGAGTTTGCCCATGGCCACCATGCCGATGCCGCTGATGCGGATAATCCAAGGGTACGCTGGCGCTACGATCCGGCTCAGGCGGGTGTATCGGCGCAATTTGCCGATTGCGGCATTCATGCGCTGCATATGGCTTCTTTTGTCACAGGTCAGGATGTAACAAACTTAAGTGCCGATACGGTCTCTTGCATCGATGTACGGGTCTTGGAAGATGACGCCATGGTAAATTTTCGCATGGATGGTGGCACAGTTGGGCGTCTTTGGACCTCCTCCATCGCAATTGGGCGCCAACATGGCCTGAGCATTCAAGTTTTTGGTGAAAAAGGCGGTTTGCGTTGGTCGCAAGAGCAGCCCAATCAGCTGTACTATATGCCGTTAGGTGAAAGGTTACAGATTATTGAGCGCGGTGAGGCCAACCTATCACCCGAAGCAGATCGCACCAGCCGCGTGACTATTGGACATGCGGAGGGGATGCCCTTGGCCTTTGCCAATATCTATGCAGATCTCGCCGAAGCTATTCGGGCCCGCAAAGACAGCCGCAGCATTGACCCGGCAGCAGATCTCTACCCACGGGCTGAAGATGGGCTCCGCTCAATGGCAGCGGTTTTTGCGGTCGCGCAATCTGGCAAGGAAGACGGCGCATGGTGTGACGCTCGCCCGCCAATGTTCAGATAAACCAAGACTTACGTCACTGTCTTAACTTATAACGGGCCGTAAACTCCCCCGCTCAACAATATGACCGGGAAAGAGCACTGCTTCGGGCGGTTGAGTGGGATCGGCCAGTATACGCACCACAAGATCTACAGATTTGGCCACGACTTCAGCGATAGGGTTGTGGATTGTCGTCAGATTAATGTTCGACCATTGCGCCATTTTCATATCATTGAGGCCTAAAAATCCAATGTCATCTGGCACGGATAACCCAAAACTTTGCGCCGCCGAAAGCGCCCCAATTGAAAGCACATCGTCGCCACAAAAATACGCCTGCGCCGCCCCTGCCTCGATCAAGCGGAGCATTTCTGTGCGACCCGCCTCAAAGGAATAGGCGCTGGCATAGGAAATGGAATGGCTCACGGCGCTATGTGCGTGTAATGCCCCTATAAAGCCATCACAGCGATCTTGGGTCGATGTAGCTGATTTTGGCCCACCCATGAATGCAATTTTCTCATAGCCCCGTGCCAAAAGCGTCTCAGCTGCCAACTGTCCAGCGGCAAAATTATTGATGCCAAGCGTGTTGACGCGCGGCTTTTCAGAGTGGCGACCAAAACAATGCACCACCGGAACACTGGCGCTGTCAAAGGCCTCGGCAAAGCTCACAGGCAAGGTTGACGAGGCTACAATCACACCATCTACCGAATATTGCCTGAGCATACGAACAGAATTGGCGGGATCCACCTCATCCGACAGATTGACCAGCAAAGGGCGCAGACCGCGATCCTGCAAGCCCTTGGTGACCAGATCAAAGACTTCCAGAAATATAGGGTTGTGAAAATTATCGGAGATCACCCCAATGAGCTTCGTACGGCCGGTGGTTAGCGAGGAGGCCAAAGCGTTGGGGCTGTATCCAAGGGCCTGAGATGCCTCCTTAACCTTTAAACGAACCTTCTCAGAGACAGAGGCGCCTTCGGTAAATGTGCGAGACACAGCCGAACGAGACACGCCGGCCATTTCTGCTACATCTTTTAAAGTTACGGCCATTCAAGCACTGCCTTTATTCTCCAGCATCCTTGCTCGTATAATCAATTACGGCAAAGCGCCAAGCTGAAAATACTGCCAAGGCGGCAAA
>Ga0115008_10002412_pt1 | contig 15444 bp, 16 predicted proteins | sample FraStrMetagenome_FD_87164 | JGI IMG/M metagenome (GOLD analysis project Ga0115008, IMG submission 87164) | Marine eukaryotic phytoplankton communities from Arctic Ocean - Fram Strait ARC3M Metagenome | ecosystem: Environmental > Aquatic > Marine > Oceanic | place: Fram Strait | collected...
CAGAAAGCCGATCAAGCCCAAGCTTTATTCATTTAAAAACTTTGAATTTCTTCATATTTTCGACCTCAAATTTTATTTTACTTTTCAATCAATAAGAATGGGTCTGTACGACGATAATGACTCGGCCGTCACTCGCCCAGTTGGTGGCTGGGCAGCAGCTTCTCAACAAGCTCGTAATTTACAAATGCACCAGAAGATGATGGCTGAGCAGCGAAAACAGCAACAAGCAATAATTCAGCAATCCCAGCAATTGCCACCACAATCACCAGTGCAACAGAAAAAGCCTGGGTTCACTCCTTCAAAGGTACGTTATGCATTTTTATAAATTACCGTAATAATTTGATAGTTCATGCCGATGTCAAGAGGATCGAACTTAAAGAAAGTCCCTCGACCTGGGTACAAGCCAACTAATGTGACGCCGCGGCAGAAAGCAAAAGACGAGTCTGAGTATATTAGCCGCTATCAAGACGAATACGACCCTATAAAGCCTAATGAATTTTCGAGATACTTGCGAAGACGCAGGGAAGGAAAACATAAAGTGACGAGATATGCGGAGCAAAAAAAATCGCAAGAACGGGATTATAAACGACAAAATCCTAAAAGTGACTCAGACTCGTCAGAAGATGAAGAAAAGAGCAAACGACAGAAAGCCATGGGAATGGGAAAAGTAAGTGACAAGTATTTATCATTGCTCACTATTTTCAGGCGATGATCGCTCCGCCATCAGCTCTTTATGCCGGACAAAGCTCGATGCCAAACATGCCAGCAGCAAAGAATCCAGATTTAGGTGCTCTCAGTAGTAAAACTGCGAGTCGAACCAAAACACTCGGTTCCAAGCTGGGCTTCGGACAACCTAAACCTTCATTATTCGGGAAGTCAGTTCCTTCTACGCCGCAATTCTGGACTCCTTCAAGTCAACAGCCAGTGAAAACAGTTGAGCAAGGTGCTGCTGACGCAAAATCTATAGCTGAGAGAATTATGGAGAAATACGGCCACAAAGAAGGCGCTGGTCTCGGAAAATCTGGCCAAGGTATCGCAGCTCCACTGGAAGTTGAGAAAACAAGTCGACGTGGCGGAAAAATTGTTGGAGGTCAAACAGCAAGCTATGGTAACTTTACTTCTGGTGGAGTTCAACATCATGCTCAAACGCCTCCACCGGCAAGAGCAAATGTCGGTGTTACTCCGCCACGGCCACTCCCGAATCTAGCAAAACCGACTAAAGTTATATGCCTTGAAAATATGGTCGACCCGGAAGAGATAGACGGCGAGTTGTCCGGCGAAATATCTGGAGAATGTGCCAAATACGGCACAGTAGCTAATGTTAAGATTGCTGAGGTCCCAAACATGCCGAAAGAAGCTTCAGTAAGAATATTTATAGAATTTTCGAGAATGGAAGAAGCGATGAAAGGTTTTCAGAATTGCTGTTATAATATTCACTGTTTTTCAGCTGTCATTGGATTGCACAACAGAATCTTCGGTGGGCGACGACTTATCGGCGGTTTTTACGACTTTGATCAATATTCATCTGGAAATGTTACTGAAAAAATGATATAAACTCACTGTCAAATGTAAATAAACTACTCTTCCTGATTTATAGTATGAGACTCTCGCAAGCATCGAGTCAAGTTCAAAAACAGATTTTCAATCGGTCAAAAAAGCGAATGCAGAAATCTTGGGCAGCAAAACGACCTGATAGAGAAGGGATGTTTGTTAAACTTTATGATGAAATTCTGATCAATTTTTGAACAAATTTATGAGAAAATTGTTAAACAACCAGACTGATGGATTTTAATTATGCGCGGACCATGCTAGCAGAAGAAACCGCCGACCGAGTTTTGAATATCAAAAGATCTTTCAGCTCCGCTCTTGAGCTCGGTGCGAATCAAGGCGAATGCTCAAGAAGCCTCAGGTTCATGAACGCCATCTTGATAGAGAACACCAAATATTTAAGCTCTAATGTGATGTCCTACCTTGTTCAAACAGACTCGTGTCCTTATGTAACCTACAAAGCCGACACTCCGAAATTTCACGTCGACAAAAACGCGGTTGATGAATCTCAGGCGCTTCCCTACAAAGACAACTCATTTGACCTGGTTATTTCTAATTTGAATCTGCACTGGGTGAACGACCTCGACAAGTCCTGCCGTGAAATCCTGCGAGTTCTGAAACCAGACGGCGCTTTTGTTGGCGCAATTTGGGGCAATGACTCGCTTTACGAACTTCGTCAATCTATTCAACTCGCAGAAATGGAGCGAAGGGGCGGCGTTGTTCCCCGAGTGGGTCCTCTGACTAGAGGAGATTCATTTTCTTCAGTTTTGCATGGCGCTGGATTTAAATTGATAACGTGTGATTATTGGGAAGAGCAGTATGGGTATCCGACGATTTTTGAGCTTGTCGAAGATTTGCAAAATTCTGGAGAGTCGCAGTGCGCCTTTAATTTTAGACCTCTTCACCCGGATATTCTGATGTCAGCAGCTGCTATTTATCAGGTGAGGGTAGCTCATTTGAAATTTCATTGTTAATATTTTTCAGGCGCAATTTGGGGACGATTATGGGATCCCTGCTACTTATAGAGCTATTTCGTTCATTGCTTGGAAAGAATCGAAAAATCAAAAGCAATTCATTAAAGCACGTGGCTCCGTGCCAAAAGGAATAAATATGGGCTGCTCGAAAAAATCGTGAAATTCTAAATATTATTTTCCGAAAACACATTCAATCAGTAACCTTTTATGTATTTTTTAAGATTTCGAAATGGCGCTCAAATATGTTGTCGGACTCGCATTTGTGGGATCAATCGCCACCTTGCTCCTGATTTTATCGGTATTTATCAAGATTTATTTTTATGTTTTAACAGCTGCCATTAAGTGCACACTTCAGTTCGGAGATGTACCTGATCCGACGTACCACAATGCATACACCCTTCTCAATATTATTTTCTATATTTTGACACCAATTCCTTTGTTGGTCGCATCAAAAGTATCCGAGGAAGGTGGCCTTGCTATTGATCTCGCAGGTTATTTTGTTTTACCTAAAAGAGCGGAAATAATCTTTTGTGTATTTCAGCTTTCATAACCACGGGGCTTGTTGTCTCCAGCTTTGCTTTGCCTATCGTATTGGCCAATCGAGATGTTATTCAGGTAAGAAAATTTACTTAAAAAAGTCATGGGACTTTCCCTAAAATCAAATTATAGTGGGGTGCAACATGGCTCACGCTTGGCAGCAACGTTGTTATGTTTGCAACAATCATTGGTGCCTTCCGTTTTCTTCATGCTGACTCGGAATTCGGCTACTCGTCATTTTCGTACTGACGCCTTTCTACTCCATAGAAATCTTCGTTACCTTTAACTTCACTTCTGATATTTTTGAATGTTCAAATGTCCTCAATTTCACAAATAACGCCTATCATTTTTTAGTATAATGACAACTCTTTTTAGAAGTCAACAGGTGATCGCCGATATTTGCCCAGAAATCCCTAACAGTTCACATCTGTGTTTACCTGCCTATTTTGATTCCTTGCAGCTCTCACCCAGCTGGCCATTTCGCAGAGCGCCACCGTTTTTATACTATCGGAGTATAAGAGGCTTCTCTAGATGCTACTCTCAGAAAATCACAGTTGTCAACCAAACAGAGATAAAATGCCAAGACCACGAACACGATCTCCTTCGCCAGGGCGACTCGCAATGGGACTTCTCGAAGGATTTCTTCGACATCCTCTTGGCAGCATCATCGCTCAAAACGTATTTGAGCAATTTAAACCAAAGGACTACATCAATATGTACCAAAATTTACAACTCATGAACAACATTTACGATGAAATAACTGGAAACTATGATGAACTCTTTCCAAAACAATACTGGCGGATCATAGCGAAGCGCTTTTTCGAGCATGATTATGTTTGGCCTCTGGTTGAGAACATAATTATCGAAGATTTTAAAAAGACAGACATTCATAAACTTTCAATTATGGCTTATGCGATGAAGGTTTGTAAATTAGTAAAAGTTGTGTGTTATGAGAAATAATTTTTAGATTCGTGAAGATATCCGCATTCAGAGAGCAAGTGCACTCACAGAATACAAAACCAACCATTGTGCTGCTGTCTGCGTGGGAGGAAACTGGGTCGTCTCTACGCAACCTTTCATTGAAATCCATGTAAGAGATAAGATGCCACAAGAACCGGCGCGACAAACTTTCACTGGCGAGCCTCATTTTTACGAAATTGTCCGGCCCAAATGCAAGCTGCGTAAAGTCCAGATTCCGTCTATCACTGCCTACTATAAGGAAGCACCTTATCATGACCTGGACTTCTACGTTCATGACTTTTGGGAACCATTCTTTCTTGTGCCTGGGACAAAACAAACCCATTCATTTTACTTGAATCGGACGGATCGGAAAACGATCAAGCCGGTAGTTATCAATCATGTAAGCGAAGTACACTCCCACCTTGGCTACTTCACTGTGAAGTCGAAGCCTAAATGCGATCTACGAAATGGGAAGAAATACGTCGAGAAGATTGAGCTACCAGTTGTTTACAGACATAAAGGATGGTATGTTCTGAAAGTTCACGAAATAACACCGTTCACAACCAAAGGTAAATGTTAAATTTATAGCTGTCATTCATAATTGTCTTTAGTCGTTTACGAGGTCAAAATCGGCCGAGATGACTCGACAGAGATGTTTTGGGAGTTCCGCCATGAGCGTGGCCACGAAGATAAATTCGAAATTTACTGCGGTGATTATGACAACTACTTTCTCTTTCTTTACAGAAAACCATCAAACACGGATTCTATGGATTACCTTGATGACTGGGACAAAAAAATGATCCACTTGAAGATGAGAACACGCAAAATTTCGGAAGTCAATGTCAACAACGAAGACGTCTTTTCGAATAAAACTCAATTCGAGTTTGTGAACGATAAGCTTTTTATCGTCAGAGAGGCATCAATGACGGATTTCTTCGAGGATCTAGAAGGAAAGTGCTACGAAGTTGTCGCATATACTCCGGTACGTGTATTTTAGCTTATTTTATATTTATTTGATTTTCAGAACGAAAAAAATGGAACCATCGACTCAATCGCCGCTCTCGAATGCTTCACTGAGCCTACAAAAATTGAGCGATCTGGAGTTCGCAATAAAGTTTTTGTCACCCGTGATATCACCGTCAAAAACGGATTCCTGTTTATTTATGACGATTACAGTTTGGCGAAAAATCGAGTGATCAAACCAAAGAAACGACTTTTAAAAAAGATGATGGAATCACATCGAAAAATTGCACTCGAAGAACTCTACGAAAACGCATTTAACCCTAATCGTGAAGAAGATGATGAGCTTTTTTACAATACTCGTAAGTTAATCTTCGCTACTACTTCCATCTAAAAATAAATTTTTAGCCCACATCAACAGAGAATTCTTCGAGTCCGATGACTCAGACATGCTCGACGACAATTATTCGTCTGAAGTTATCTCCTTCACTCGCGAAAATATTGGTCGACTAAAAATCTTCTTATAAATTATCTTCACTGTAACAGCCTTAAACCTCTTTCAGTTCCTGCCTATCAATTACTCTTTCTGGTGCCATTGAATATAATCATGATATAATAAACTCATTTTTTGCCAGTATATCTTCTAGACTTTTTTTGAATAGAGAGATTACATTTTGCAGAACAGCATATTTTAATCAGTTGCATTAAAGCACAAAAGTGAGTTCATTTATCAATCTTCTGTATTGACTTATTACTACCTTTTTCTTTGATTTAACGTTAATCAATAAAATTCGATTTGCTGAAATTTTCACTACTTTATCTCCGAGAGAATAATTTGAATGGAAATCAAATTGATAAAAGAGAACGAAGACGAAATCTAAGGCGAAATTTTAAGAATTTTGAACGAGTCGCGAAATGTCGGCTGTTGCTCCCGTTAACCCCAAGGCCGGTGAAAGATCATTGTTCTTATTTCAATTTAGATTATATTCCTAAAGGCATGCATCCAAGCCCTTAGCTCTGCTTTTTTTATATTGAAAAGTAACTTTCTATGAATCTCCTTGAAAGCCATTCTTGAACTCCCTCACTGGTAAACCCGTTCAGGTTAAACTGAAGTGGGGTATGGAATACAAAGGCTACTTGATGGCTGTTGACGGTTACATGAATCTCCAGCTCGGAAACTCTGAGGAATACATCGGTAATCACATAAAAGAAAATAAAAATTAAAAAAAAAAACAAGATGGTGCACTCGCCGGCCACCTTGGTGAAATCCTGATTCGATGTAACAATGTTCTTTACATCCGCGGAGTCGACGAAGAAGACGCCGAAGAAGGCGAGAGTAAAGAATGAAGGAACAACCACTGTGAAGATTTTATTTTGTCTTGCGTTTTCCGGGGGTACTCAACTCTAGGGTCCGATCTTTGACGACAAAATATTTCTTTATCAGTTATTTTTTCTTGGAAAAACAATTGAGTTTCTAGAATGTTTGTGCTGAACACATTAGATGATCAGGTTGAATTAGAAGGCTTCGGTTTACATGCGCCTCTGCTTAACACAGTTGGCATCAAATGGCAATTGAAGACTTCGACCTGATTGAAGATGGTCATTATGGATCACTTGGACCTTATGCATGCGTTCCTAAAGAAGTAAGTTCTCTTTTAGATTATCAATGTCAATCAATGTTTTTTAGATCACCGAACAACTTCATAAAGCCTATCTCGACAAGCTCAAACCAATCAAGCCAAAATTGTCAAAGTACAAGCCACAAGATCACGAACATGTTAACTTTACGTTTAATCTTGATGTCGACGGGCTCGTCCCGCATAGCAGCGACGAATACTTCGCCAAGATCGACTCTTGGGGCTGGTCATCTCATTTAGCGTCTCTTCTTTGTGGCACCAAACCGCTAAGATGCACATTTGCAAATTTATTTGAGCGCTATGGGTTTTTCAGGAAAGTTTTAAGTTTATAATTATTTAAGTTTTCTTCAAAAGCTCGTCTAAAACAATTCAAAACTCTTAAAAGAAAAGGCCTCGTTGACAGCCAGCAATTCTTCAATTTCTGTGACTCGATAGAACAAAAATATCAGAAGGTAAGCATCATCCACCTGTTACTTTGTTAATCCTTCTTTAGCATAGGAATTTCTATCATAATGGTATCCACGGTACCGACGTTCTTCAGACGGTACATGTGATGATCAATAGCACCGGGCTGATAAATTTCCTCGACGATCTAGAAATACTAGCGATTCTCTTTGCTGCGGCATGCCATGATGTTGAACATACTGGAACCACTAACGACTTTCATAAAGATACTAAAAGCGTGCTTGCACAGGTTAGTAAACACAAATTGTTCTAGAAAGTCACTTTAAAAATTTTTATTTAGTTGTACAACAATGTATCTGTACTAGAAAATCATCACTTAGAAACGACGTGGAATACATTAGGACAGAAGTATTGCAACATGTTGAATCTCAGCGGTTCTCAATTAAAATACTTCAAGGAGCTTGTTCATGGTAATAATATTTATTCTCGAATATTTGATCTAATTTGTTTATTACAGAAATGATTCTGCATACAGATTTGGCAAAGCACTTCGACCAAGTAAAGAGCATTAATTCTGCGCTCGCTGTGATGACTCCCGACACCTGGTCAGAATACGCGAGCGATCCAGACAAGCCGATTCCTGCTCCCTTCGATAAGAAGAGTCTATTAGCTTTGGTGTTGCATGCTGCTGACATCTCAAACGCAGCGAAGCCTTGGCATTTGCAACAGTTATTCACCATGCAGATTCTGCAAGAGTTCTTCGATCAGGGTGATGAGCTCAAGCAAAGAAATATGTCCTTGCCGCCACTGTCGAACAGGACTACGACCAACATACCGGATAGTCAAATCGGATTCATTGCATATCTTGTCAAGCCCCTCTATGAGTCTATGTCGAGTAAGAAAGCGCTTTTATATTCTCAAACATTACTCGTTTTAGATTGCCTTTCTTCGATGGCACCAGTTATTGCAGCTCGTGCAAAACACGGATCAAGCTACATTCAAGGAGTACCAACAGCCAGCTCTATTCTTGCAACGGTGAATGACTTTGACAATCTTTGGCGTGGCAACTTGACGTACAACTCAAATCGCTGGGGAAAAATTAAAATAGCATCGAACAGATTCGCGAGACCAAGTGTGATGCCTAAAAACCCTAAGATTTTGTTTAAGAAAAAGTCAAAAGAACAAAAACCTGAAGCCATTATTGAGGATGGTAAGACTTAAAACTTGTATCTGAAATTGAGCTGACCGATAAATGTAGATTGTGAATCTGAAGAGGATCAAGAAGAAGACATAAAATTCATACAAAAGGCACGAAAGTCTCTCGCTATGTCGCATCCTGCAACTATGTCAGCCAATCCTGAAAATATCCCATCAGAAATTGCCATCACGGCTTATGAAAGCAAAGAGACAGTCAATAGCGAAGATTCGTCGTCACCATAAGTTTTTACTATGAAAGTTTATATCTTCAATATACTAAATTATTAATCACTTCAGAATTTGTCTCAATTTGATGTAAAATTTTAGATTAGTCGATAGTCGGATTATGGATAAGTGCGTTATTCAAAAAGGGACTGGTGTGAAACCAGCGTTTTTATGGAATGATGCCGCTGAAGCTGTTTTCAAGTTTCGTGTTTTTAGGTAAGCTTAGATTCTGGAATAATCTTTTGTGAAAACTTAAGTAGAATAAAATTTTAGAGATACCGGAGAGATTCTGGACGATTCAGCTGACCTGTGTGCCAAAATGGATCCACCAGGGGTATTCCAAATGTTACTTGGAAAAAAATTCAAAGTTGAACGTTGGGATGTTTGGCTGAAAACTATGCAAGTCGGGGAGACTGCGCGATTTGCATCGTCAGATACAAACGACTGTATTCAGTATACCGCCGTCTCGAAGGCGCTACGAGATATGAATGCAGGAAGAAAAGTTGGTGGATGCATGGGTGCGATGGTGGGGGCTCATGGGCACTCTCATGGAGACAGCATCGAAGACGAGATTCAAACACTCATCAAAAACCCGGAGGAGTTGACTTTTGAGTTTACCTTAATCGTAGGACTCGAATTATATCTTTTATCCTAAATATTTAAGGGCGTTAAAAGTCCTGAAAATCATGAAAAAGAAGTCTGGACAATGAACAAGGACGAGCAAAAAGAAGCGCATCCGAAATTCAAAAAAGATGGAAATGACCTTTTCAAAGCGGGGGACTATCACATGGCCGGCGAAAACTACGAGAAAGCCCTCAAATGTATCGGTAGGTTAGAAAGTCTTCGCAGGATTTATAAAATAGTTAAGATTTACTGATATCAGCTGGAAAAGATAGAGAGAGCCTACTTTCAGAAAAAGTTAAAATTCTGAGCAATCTATCAGAGTGCCTTATCAGACTGAGTAGGTGGCGCGAGGCAGAAAAACGCGCCACGGAGGCGCTCGAAATTGATTCTGTAAACACGAAAGCAATTTGGAGACGGGGAAGATCGCGAGTACAACTAATGGAGGCAAGTTTATTTATTGACCTAAATGTCGGATATTTCGAGAGAAGGCTTTCGAGGGCTGTTGTCGTTCTTCACACTGAGGACTTCCGGAACGTCGTTGATTTCGTTTTCTTCTTCTTTAAAAAATTCAAGCTAAATGAAATCGTCCCCGTTTACCTTTTATGACAGAAGCAGTATCTGCGACGCATTGAGTAGGCATCTGGCGCTGAAGATATGATGCCAGAGAAGGCGCATGTGCGTTTGGGTCGCCGAATCTGTGTTCCAATGTTGAGTAGTACGGATTTGCTTTTTTCAATTAGAATACCAAAATTTATAAATGTTTTACCGTTCATGATATATGGGTTGGGAATCGCAAGACCAGTTCGAGACTTTGCAGCAATTGATTCTGAGATGTTAATTAGAAAAAAACAACGTGAATTAAAATTTCAACCTTCAATCACACTTTCGCTGAGAATTTTGTGATCTTCATTTCGCCGCGCAGCCCGTATGAGACAAGACTTGCCCATGAATAAAACTATGAGCAACGGGATCAGTACCACCATAAAAACAACGAAGAGAATGCCGATAAGAACTGTGTATTCGTAGATCGCATCGAATGAATTCACCGGACTTGTTGACGAAGGTGTCGATGATGACTATTAATTTAGGATGAAAGTTTTAAGAGTTGTCTTACCGGCACAAATTCCGTAGTATTCATTCTCTTTTTAACTTTGTCCTTCTTTTGTATTTATTTTTGCTTGAACGAGCTAAGAATGAGAAAAAGATATTGAGATTGACGTCGCCCTCTCCGAGGCGGTATCCGATAAGAATGAATCGGCGGAGCAATTTAATACGTAATAAGTAAATTCCGTTACTCTTCTTTTTTAGATCAGTGGTGCGAAATCCGACCTTGAGCATTTATTGTCACTTGAGCCGACTATGAAGGCAAAGGTTGCCGCTGAACTTGTAAAGCTACAAAACTCAATGGCCGAGCGCGATAATTCAATGAAAAGCGGCCTCTCAAGAATGTTCTGAGTGGTTTTTCATAATATGTGTAATACAACTGCCTCAAAAACAATCTAACTTCAAAATGCAAATTTATCTGTCTTGATGTCTTCAAATTTAGAATTTTTTAATATGTTTTTCTGTTAATAAAAAAGCGCTACCGAGAGTCTCTAAGTCATGGTCGCGAGGTAAATTTCCTAACATTTTGCCTATGATTTTAGCGTGACGAAATGTTAGGAAAGTGCGTAGGCATGGCTTTAAAATTGTATTATATAAATCTAGACTCTAGAGAATCTCCTGATACTAGGAGTTAGAGACTCGCGGTATCACTGATACCGTATCAGACATTATCTTAATTATTCGAAGAATGGCACCGCCATCAAGCGCCGGCTCCAAAAGAGGCAAAAGAAAAACAAAAAGACAGCTCGAGGAAGAGACGGCTCGGGCTGAAGCTCGGCTAAAAGCAGATCTGGAGGCCGCTGAAGCACGAAGAAAAGATGAAGAGGTAAAGTGTCAGTAAAGATATTCGTTCAAAGTATGTGTAGAAACAAGAAATTCTGGCAGCATTGAATGATGAGTTCCAATCCATCAGAGTCAAGTGCACTAACGAGTTGCTTGAGAAGTTCAATGACGCGCTGCGGAAAGCAGAAGGTCGCACGGTTGCTCGTCAGCAGAAGCAGAGCTGGGATCGCTACATGGATCAATCTGGCCTGCCAGACACAAACTCTAGGCAGGAAATAGCTTCATTTCTCATGCATCAGAGTGAGAAAGAAATGAGCTGGGAGCAATTGAGTGCGACTCGCGAGAAAGTTAACAGTCTTAAAAACGAAATGCTTCATTTATCGCTCGATCACGAACATAAACTTGACGTTTATCGGCTAGCAACTGATGAGCTGAACGCAATGATGGCTAAACTTGCAGATAAGTTTTCTATTCTTCTTCTTTCTCAAAAAGAAAAGTTTCTAAACTCAACAGTCGACTTTGAAGAATATTTTGAGATGGAAGATTTTCGTGTTTACATCTGGGCAAATATCCTTAAGAATCCGAGAAAAAGATTGATCGAGGCCCCACGAGATATAAAAATCGAGTTGAAAAAGGAACATGCGAGTGAGGATCTGGCATTGAGATTAATATGGTCTGCCGACGACAAGTACACAGTTAAATTTCCATCATTTGATCGGTCATTTGAAAAAGATTTGATTTCTGAACCGGAACAAGAGACAAACGAAGATGAAGATCTTGTCTCCCAAAAAGGGGAAGAAAACAATCTTCCCGACGAAAATATTAAGGAAGTAGACGAAAAAGTCGAATTAGAAAGTAATCATAGCAGTCTCGACGATGCGCGTCCTCTATCTGCGCCTCTTTTGGAAGTTGACGAAACCCAAGAAGATGAAACGGAAGGAAAAGTCGGTTTTGGAGGTGTCTGGCGAATTGAGTATCTCGGTCTTCCGCCAAGCCCCAAAATGCTTGGAGAATGGCTCGTCTCTTCCGATTATAAAGTTCTTGATCATCTCAATCAAGAAAATGAATCATTTGAAATAACGCTCCCAGTCGTCAATTGTCCACGATATTTTTCATTGCTCAAGTGGAATGGTGTGAAATGGTCTTCTGAAGGAATCAAAATTCAAAATGTGGAGAATGGACTCGTCAGTTTTTCCACAGCTTCACTCGGTGTTTTTCAATGCTTTCAAAAACGATTCAATGATGGAAATGTATTTGATAGTTGGATGATAAGACCCAATCATGATCATATTGAATTGACGATTATCCAAAATAACCTTCCTCATGTCTTTTCTGTACGAGATGACGGCAAACTCCGGCTCAGAAGAAACGGTACTTATAATAAGATAAATAGTTCTTACCAGTTCTAAGATAAACACGTTAATGAAGATTATGAAGAACTTCGAGAACTAGTTTCGACTCTTCGAGCGAAAAAATTGAATATCTTACCTGTTGAGGAAAGCAAGCAAGTTCTTGCATTTCTTGACAAAGAAGAGGATGTTCTCGAGAACGCGTATCTGAACATCGCTCACGCAAGCAGCAAGGGTGTAATCAGAGACTCAGAATTTAACCAGGACCAAGAATCATCAACATTAGTGGTGAATTTGAACGATGAGCTCTGTGTCATTTCGAGGTTCATAAAAATGGCAGAACCAACTCTTAAAATTAATTAAGTGAGAAGTTCTTTATTGCTGAAAAGAATTACATCAAACCGCCGTGCCCGGTAAAGTCAGAAATAAATGAGGAGGATGAAGGATACGCAGAAGCTATCGCATCATTTGAATCAGCGACTGAAGAATGGAAGCACAGAATTGCCCGAGAAGCTGCATCATTCACTCCTGATTTTACTGTTCCGCGCTTGGGATGTAAAATTCTACCAACAATGGCTCAACTTATTGATTGCAATGACCTTGAATTTTCTGAACAGAACTTCTGCATTTACAAGCTTTGTAAAATTTTAATGCTTCTCAATTTGTAAGCGTTTGTTTCTTAATTTTTCTCTGACATTTATTTCTTTATTAATTTCTCCAAATAGTTCCAACTATATTTTCAAATAAATATATATTTTTTCATCTATTATCGAGTTTATCTTAAGAAATGGTATTGCTTGATCCAGTTAAATTGGCCCATATGTGCCATATCAAGTGTTTTGACGTGATAATTCAATTATGCGGCTTCTTTGGATTCTCAGTAATGATCTACCTCATGGTTAGAACAAGTGTTTCGGTCTAAATACTCCGTAAAATTTCAAGATTGAATTCAACTACTTTGTTGAGTCCAAGGACTTCATATTTTACCCTCTTTATATCGCCAATACGATCCAAGCGTCTCATCAGATAAACTCTTTCATGCGAGCTTTTTTCGGCTGTAAAGAGTAAGGGAAAATTCTTATCTTTGAAATATAATGTCTTCTAGCGCTTCAGTTGCTCAGAAACGTCTTATTCAAGCTAATCTTACGTTTGAGTTGTGCTTGATTATATTGTTCTTTGGTATCGAGTTGTGTTGTTCGCGTGTTCTACAAAATGAGTCCGGCGATATGAGTCGATCAAATCGATACGGGATATTTCTCCCACTCATCGTTGGATTTCTTATTGTTGGCTTTAAACGCACCGACTCAGCGCTTCCTCCCGTGTCATAGAATTTAAAAGGTTCGGTCACTGTTGTTTTTTTCTAGAAATAATTTCTAGGTCAAGAGATTCTGTTTACCGATTTTTTGAAAAGGCGCTATATTGGGCATGAACGAAGAAAAGAGTTCGCCAAGAACAGAAAGCAGCCCTGAGTCTCCCGTGCCTCCGCAGCTTCAAAAAATTAAAATAGAATCGCTTGCAAACGAAAACTACAAAGCTGATCTAGGTAGAATCGCTACTGTGTTTAATGTTTATCCAAATTGGAATCATAGATGACAATATTGGCATCATGAAAAAGCTCTCAAAAGAGAAGAACATCCTTAACGGTGCCGATCAGGGTGAAAGCCGGCCAATGTCGCCTCTCCTCTTAGACGACGAGACTGAAGTCATCGAAGTGAAAGCAAAAACAATTCTCAAAGGCGCGCGATCGACATCTTCGCTTCATAGCAATAGTTCTGCAAAACAGTCACCAAGACCATCTGATCTTGCAAAATTATCCATAACCGAATAGCCCTCTTCTTTCAATTTCTCATGAGTATTTTTTTATACATAAATTTCCACAAAAATATTTTTTAATTACACTTTTAGATAAATGTAATGAGCGCCTCGATTCCACTTGTTGGCGAGTCGCTGACGTTGTCAGAGACGCTTTCTAGCACACGCCCGTCGTCACGTGGATCAACGTCTCGTAGACAAAGCAATGTTAGGCCTCGAGTGAAGAACTCAACAAGAAGAAATGTAAATGAGGAGAGATTGAGAAGAAGACTTCAGAAACAAAATACACAGAATGACATGCAATACGCGATTGCTGATGCTGATCAAGAAGCGAAAGTCAAGGCTGCTTTGGAAGTACTGTATAAATATAAAAAAATATTAAAAAATTAATCTAGCGCCGTAAAAAACTTCAAACAATCGTTTCAAACCTTGGAATGGGTGATAAAAATGTCGACCTTGTTTCGGAGCTCGAACAAGATCGCTTCTTCCACTGTACGGTTTTCGAAGAAGATAAAAATGAGGTAGAAGAACCTACTCCTGATGCGTCTCTGCAGCAAGATAATCAACACAACGAAGATATCGTCGAAACAACTCTATCAGATCCGAATGTACCTGACACTTTACCTTTGCTAGAAGAAGAACTCAATATTCCAGCGCCAATAATAAAAAAATCTGAAGTAAATTACACTTCATGGGCTGATAAGGTGTTAACCGAACAAGCAGCTAACATTTATGTCGTTCCTGGACAAGAGGCTTTAGTCGATATGGCAGCACTTCTGGCCGAGAAAGCGCAAAGAGAAGCTGATGGACTTTTTGTTGGCGATGAGCCCATCATGAGTTCAAATTTGCAAGCTCGTCTGATGCGCGACAACTGGCTTGTCGACTCAAATGTTCCTCACTTGAAGGATCTTGTTTACAGTTATCCAGTGCGCTCTTGGAAAGTTCTTAATCACTCTGCAGAATTTGACAATCTGATGAAGCCTGAAAACGTAGCAAAATCAGTTGATCCTTTTGAAGAAGCTCCAGCAGTTCTTGGAGACGAAACTCCATGCTACGAATTGTGTGTTAATTTGACCGAGCTCCGTTTCCTTTCTCATACGCTTATGTCCGAAGAACACAAGATCGAAATGAACCTTGTCAAAAAGTTTGAAAACTATGTGAGCGCCGTGAAACGTCATGAAAGCTCAAAAGTATCAGAGTCCCTGCATGAGTACAGATACAACTGGCAGATGAAACGTCACCAGAATCTTCAATTTCAGGGATTGCAAGACTCGCCGTCGAGGAATACAGTCTCAAGCTAGGGTCGGCACCGACCACCTATTTCTATGG
>Ga0115008_10002415_pt1 | contig 15436 bp, 26 predicted proteins | sample FraStrMetagenome_FD_87164 | JGI IMG/M metagenome (GOLD analysis project Ga0115008, IMG submission 87164) | Marine eukaryotic phytoplankton communities from Arctic Ocean - Fram Strait ARC3M Metagenome | ecosystem: Environmental > Aquatic > Marine > Oceanic | place: Fram Strait | collected...
CACAAGCAAAAAATCAATTAAAAGTACTGAAGCAAATACAGAAGAATACTGCCGCTGGTGGTAAAGGTGGACTTGGTGGTTCACTGAAAGGTCTTGGTGATTTAGGTAAAGGTGTTGGTTCTGGTGCTAAAGACATACTTGAAGGTGTTGGTACTGGTGTCGGTGCTATCTTTATGGGTATCGGTAAGGGTGTAATGTTCGCAGGACTTGGTCTTGCCGCCGTAGCACTTTCTGTTGTTGCTGTTATGAGATCCTTCGATGATATGGCAGAAGGTCTCCAGAAACTAAATGAACTTGAGTTAGATCCAGAGGTCTTTAACTCTATAGGTAATGCAATTGGATCCTTGGTAAAAGAACTTGGTATGGGTAATGCCATTGGTTTGAAAATACTATCGGGGGTTGCATTTGATGATCTTGGAGCAGGACTCGAAAAACTAAACAACCTAAAGTTTAATCCAGAAGGTATTGAAAACCTTGGATTGACTCTTAGTGCACTCGGTGATAATACTGGTATCTTTGACTCTAAAGGTATTCAGATGCTTGGTGATGTTGACTTCGATGCGATTGCAGATGGAATAACAAGATTAAATGGTATGGCATCTTCTGTATCACCAGAAGAGTTTGGTTTAATCGGTAACGCAATCAATAACTTACTGTCTCCATTATCAGCAGGTGATATTGGTGAAGCACAAGTTCTTAGCATGGTGGCAGATAAGGTAACACCAGAGTTTGCTGAATCTATTCGTCTACTCGGACAACTTGGAACAGATGAGAAGTTCGAAGAGGAGATGGCATCACTCGGTAAAGGTCTTGACAATCTAATCACACCATTCGGACTATTAGATACAGATAACATGTTAGTTATCAATTCTCTGGCAAAGGGGTTACCAACTCTTGCACAAGGTGTATCTGGATTTACTGGATTTGATGCAGAAGTATTTAAGAAAAATGCAACTATTGTTGGTGAAGGTCTACAAGGATTATTAGACGGTACGGATGACCTGTTCGGTGCAGGTGGTCTACAAATGATTGACGATAACATCCGTCCACTGGCAACTGCTGTATCTGCATTCACAGGTTTAGTTGATGATACTACCGCAGAATCATTTAGAAAGTCATCTAAAATAGTCGGTGATGGTTTACAGGATCTACTCGATGGCACAGACGATCTATTCGGTGCTGTTGGTTTACAAGCAATTGACGATAACATTCTACCACTTGCAGAAGGTGTTAAGAAGTTTACTGATATCGTTACTGACCCTATGGCAGAATCATTTAGAAAATCATCTAAGATATTAGGTCAAGGATTCGAAGATCTACTCGATGGTACAGATGACTTATTTGGTGCTACTGGATTACAGGCAATTGATGACAATCTAATGCCATTTGCCGATGGTGTATCTGCAATCAATACAGCAGGTGCAAATTTAGATCTTGCAAACTTTACTCAGATAGGGTTAGCAATTGATGAAGTAAACAAACTATCAGATGCATTGAAAGAAGTAGATTTCTCTCCTATGGAAGAGGTTGAGTTGCCTGTACGAAAACTACACGCATTCGCATCTGATCTACAAACTCTTATGAAAGGTATTGCGTTTGGTGGAGAGCATGACTTCGAAGGACTTGGGATGATGGGGTTCAATGATGACTTGGACTTTGGTGAAGGGTTCCTTAAAGCAGATCTTCAAGTAGACAATGTATTGAGTAAAGTACAAAAGATTCATGAAGCAATCAGTGCAGTACAGGGTATATCATCTGAACAAGTAGAGAAACCTATCACACCTGCCAAACAACAAAAGGGTGAAGAACTCGAACAGACTAATAGAGAAGTAGCAGAGAACAAGTCAGAAGGTAGCAATGTCGTATCAACTGTTGCCGTTGGTGGATCAACCACAAACAACAACTCTCAAACAGTCGCATTGACAAATAACAATCATGCAACCCAAGATGGCAACGATAGATCGTGGTCACTCTTTGGATAAGTACTTAGTCACATACAGAACCCTACTCATACTATGGTGCAGTCTTGGACTGAACGTAGGGTTTCTTATCGCACTTTTGTTTCTATAAAGACGCCCAACCATCACTTAGGCATCTAATAAGATGCAAAAAAAAGGGAACCCCGAAGGGTTCCCATAAAGAAGGTAGGTTATCTCACTTCTCGTGAGGATCCTACTCTTATTTTCTCCTGTAGTTAGACTTACTTAGTCTGCCTGTGCCATCTGTGCAAAGTATGACAATGTGTCATCCTCTTCAGCAGTTGCCGATGCAGTTTCGGGTGCAGAAACAATCTCTGGTTCTGGGGCAGATTTTCCAACCTGTTGTTCCGCAGTCTCAGTGAGTGCTTCATTCTTTTGAGTCACGTTTGCACCTACAGCAGTACCAAGTACTAACTCCAGACGTGATTCGAGATCTTGATAAGACTTGAAGTTCTCTGGATCAACAAACTCACCTAAGTCAAATTGTTGATTGTAAGTTGCTTCGAGTTTAGTCTCATCCGCATCAAATAATGCAGAAGTGGACTTGAACTCCGACTTATCATAGTTACGATACCCTGCAACGTTTCTGATCTTCAGTTCGAAGTCAGCACCCGACCAGAAGTCGAATGGGTTAACAGGTTCTTCGCCAGGGAATTGAGGTTGCATCAAATCCATTACTTTATCAAAGATCTTCTTACCATATTCATAGTAAAATACTTTACCATTATTAATAGGGTTAGATGGATCATTAACAACCAAGATGTTAGAGACATAGTGCAATCTACGTTTCTGCCTACGGGCAGTCTCTTTGTCATCTTCGATACCCGAATTCCATAGGCGTGAATTCAGTTCGGATACAGGATCCTTAGAACCAAGGGTAGTCAACGATTTCTCGATGTACCATTGACCCGCAGGGCCTTTAAATCCGTGATCCCAATAACGTACCCAAGGCATATCTTGACCTTCCATAGCAGGAAGGAAACGAATGACTGCGTAACCGTTTCCGTTATCATCAACGGTTGGTTTCCACTGACGTTCGTCTGTGTATTTATTGGTTTTTTTAGTAGAACCCGATGCTTCTTGGGCAGCGGTTACTAACTTTGAAATGTCGCTGGTGCGACTCTTTAGGTTTGCAAAAGACATATATTTTCTCCAGTATGTGCATTGTATGCAGTTTATATTACAATTGTTTTCAGTGTATTTTCACTTCAACATAATCAGTATAACCTATTTATACGCATAAGTCAAGCGTTTTTTAAACATTTAGAGTATTTGTTTTCTCTAAAAAGTTTAAACTCATTGCCTCGTATTCCAGATGTTCGACAATACTTTTTTCAAGATACTTTTTAATGTCTTCAATTTCCATATTGTTTTTTTCGCACATGTGGACTATCGAGTCCATATAGTTAAGACCAGTCGTTTTGACTGTCATCTCCACCATCTTCGAGAACTTCTTCTTGTTCATGAATGGTGTTTCTTCCGCCTTTTGGTTTTCGGTAGTGGTCGGTACCGTAAATTCTATCGTCAACTTCTTTCATCTCCTCGGTGTATTCACCTACATCTTTATAAAAATGACCGATAGTCCTCTTAGGTCTCCCACTCGGATAGTATGCCATAGCATACACTACTGTACGCATTTTACCTTCCATGTGCCTACCATACCTATGGTCATGCCATTCTCCAGAGGTTAAGTATCTCTTCAGATTACCTAAGTAAACTTGAAGTGTTTGATACTGTTGCCTTTCGGATGAGACTTTAGAATCACGTAATGCTTTCTTGGCACTTAGTTCTCCAGTTATCTCCTTTACCCATACACGGACTTTCTTCCAATGTATAGGACTGTCTTCTGGATATAACTCCAGATCAAGTAACGATGGGTGCACAGATTTAGATCCGTCATGTCCTCTTGCCTCACGTGCTTTCGCAAGACGTTCGGATGCCGCTTTCTTCTGTGCATCTGTCATGGTGCGTTTTTTCTTACCACCATTAGTTACTTTATACCCCACGACTATACTCAACTAAGTTTTCAGTACGGAATGATCTCCAGTCCTGTACTTCTGTGTCGAACAACGTAACGATAAATTCTGACTCTTTACGTGTCTTGTCGTTTTTCGGGTGCTTCTCTTCTGGAATCAAATCCAAACTCAAGGTGCCAACCATATTGCGTAAGTCACCATTCACCTTCTTAAATTGTAGGTGTACAGTACCTTCACGCAACTCATCAACTATTCCTTGCTTCTTCGATTCTATCTGCTTCGGTGTCATCATCTTCTACTAACTCCCCTTCTTCACTGTTTGCATTTTTTGCTTCTTCATGTAGGTTCTTAACCCACTCATCATCTTGCATAAAGAAGACAATCATCCTTTCGGTTGCTAAGATAATCTCTTCGATTTGCTTTAACTCATCCTCTTCAGCATTATCCTTCATGCGTTCCTGCACGTAGATAATGTTGTTGATGTAAGTTTCCTTCAGTACTTCTACTGCGCCTTCGACTGCTGTGTCGAATTCTTCTTTAGTTTTAAATCCCATAGTGGGTCATCTCCTTCTACTTTATTTAATTCACGTTGAAACAATACTTCTTGTGCTCTCGCACGTTTCTTCATCTTCAACTTCTCTTGAGAACTTCTTAGTTTAAGATATCTCATTGTTGTACCCATTATAACAAACTCCTTAGTGTTTGTCAAGCGTTAATTATAACACGGCATTCTTTCATTCTACGAATACTACTTAGTACTCCGTATAAATCGTCTTCCGAAGACTGACTGAAAGATAACCATATGATTAGCACTAAACGTGCTAAGTTCATTCTCACTCAGAAAACCAATATGGTTCTTCACGAGTAGTCCACTTTGCGAAGTACTTCTTCTCTTCACGATAGTAGTTACGGTATCCTTCTTGTACGTCATCACGTTTGCAATGGTCTGGCATACACTGTGGTATCTCAGTCGCACGTAAGGTTTGATCGATACTCTTAGGTGCGAACCATAGGTATCCATTTAGTTTGTTATAGGTAGCATGAACACGTCCGTAACGGTACTCATACTCTTTTGCGGTTGCAACAAAGTGTTTGTACATCCAACGGTAGTTCTTATCGTTCTCACGTACCCATATGTTTGATGGGTGATTGACGTGCGATGCTTTGTACAGATCTCTCTGCTGTGCATCACCTTTCAGTTTCCAACGTTTGATCTTGGCACCCGACTTAGTCTTGTCGTACCACAACTCACCGTCTAATACACGATGGGCAGTACTTAGCAATTGTCCGTATTCGGTAACCATCTTGACCACGTGTTTATCGCACATCATCTGTGCAGATATAACGGGATCTTTATCTAATGCGAATATGTTCATCACTGTCTCCATAATATGATTTGGGGTTCTTCTTCTCTTCCTTCTTGCGGTCTATATGCACGTGTGCTTTATTAAACTTACGTGCATGTTTCGCAACAGGATTATTCGTCTTGGTCTTCTTCATCATTCAAACCTTTTATCTCGAACCATACAACCATAAGTATAACACCTAACAGTAGCATTGTCAAGTCTATGAATAAATTATTCGTCATCATAGGAATCACTGCTCCTCTTCTTTCCATAATAAGTCTTACGCCAGATTCTATAGGCACTCTTTTCTTTACACACATAGACCTCTTTGAGTCCACCGTTGAAACCTATCTGAACCTTAGAGTCCATAGTGATGACCTTATCATCCAACATGATGTTAAGGATCAAGTCGTACTTGAGTCCCTCATCCGATGACATTAGATCACTTACGAGATGTTTCTTCTTGGATCGGTTGACTTCTTTATCAACTATTGGGGTTTCACCTAAACCACATTCCGTCTTTAGGTTAGCAAGATCTAAACCATTCCATAGTGAGAATGATCCAGTGATGCCCGTGGTTGCTTGTGCGGTGTATTTATTAAACATAATATATTCCTCTATCGTTTCAATTATAAGTGTAATTATACACGAAGGTGTGTATATAGTCAAGCGTTATTTTCAAATACTTTAATTTTCTTTAGAACTTTTTGGAATAACTGTGAGTAATATCCATGCATTTTCATTGGTTCGGCAGTGTAGACACACGCATATAATCCACGTGGAGCATTGCTTTGGTTCTCGTGTGACGCATGAATTGTTGATCCATTGATAGCAACCACATCTCCTGCCTTGGGTAATACCGTTTCCCATTCACCCGTATCTTGACTCTTGATAAACAATGCACCATTATCTCTGGTGAAGTCATCGATGGCAATACTTAGGTTCACTGTGTGTATATGATTGCTCTTGTTTTGAGAAGAATACTGGTTATCGTAATGAGGGACAAAGTCCATCTTATCGTGCGGTAACTTATATACCATCTGATCATTAAACAAATGCGGTGTACCCAGTATCTGTGTCGCAAGGTCTTTCATTATAACAGATGTATAGATCTCTGTCAAGGGTTCTGAGAATTTACCTGCACATGGAACACCTTTCCATGTACTGTGCTTGTCCCATTCTATTCTCATATTATAACCCCAATCGGTCATAATGTCAAGGTCTTCTTTTGAAAACACATTAGGTATAACTGCCCAACCTTTTAGTCGGTAGTGTTCTATCATAGTCCGATAAGACCCCATCCATGATTAGCAATAGCATTCAGTATAATAAAAATACATGTTGCCATGTGTGTAAACCACCACACCGTTCGTATTAGTGCAATACTGTCTGCTTGTTGATCTGTTTCTCCTACCTTCTCACCCAGACTCTTTGCCCAGAGTCTCCACAACTTGCTCATATCCAGTCCTTAACAATGTTAACTATAATTATCCATCCACATAGAATATTTGTAAACACGATAAACGTCCTAATCAATGAGATTCTATTCTCATTAACTGGGTCGTACCCGTCTTCCTCATCGAAAGATCCGAGTGCGTGTTTCCAGATCTTCCACCATTTATCCACGCAACACCTGCCGTTGACCCAGATGGTTTTCGAGTGCCATACGCAAATAAAAGACATTAGGATCATCTTTGTACATCTGCTCAAAGTCTTCTCGTATCTGGGAATTCTCTGACATAGGTCTATAGTCACAGAACTCTTTAATTGTTGATTTTATTTCGTCATTTGGATTCATCTTTTTTCTCCAGTTAATACCCTAATATATATAAATAGAATAAGAAGAAACAAACCATACAGGTATAAATATGAGTGAAGAACTATTTGATTTTGGGTTTACTATTGTTGATGCAGATGAACTGGATGTTGTGCAAGAAGCACAAACTAAGGTTGTAGAAGCATCATCAAGTGCAGACTCAACAACAGAACGATTAGATAAGTTATACAATGCGATACAACCATTGTTAAACAATCTTAAACAGAATCCAGAAAAGGATTATATATTGTGGCCTAAACGACTTGATAAGATCGAACAGTTTGAAGACCACATACAAAAAATTTACAAGGGATAACCATGATTTATAGAGCAGTCAATGAATTGGTTGCGAGTGGTCTACGAAGAGGTAATACTTCTAAAGGTAGATACATTCATAACGAAACCAAGAAAAACTCGTGGGGTAAGTTAAACTACCTACTTGGTGCAGAGCAACGTAAAAATGATATTGACGTTCAATGGGAAGACGGAGAGTCTCATGCAGTAAGTGAAGTGTTCAACTATGTTCCTATGTTAATGAATTATATTACTCTACGTGGATACAGAAAGATTTTATTTGTAGGATGTTTTAACACAGGACAGAAGAACTGGTCTTTTCCACGTGGATCTGATAGAGATTTGTTTGCTACTCCATCATATAAGTCTATCCAAGAAACAATGACTGATCCTAATATATGGGTTCAATTTCTACCTATGGTGTTTCAACAATATAGGTATTGGGATTTAGATGGATACTATTGTCAAATGCATACTGCCGTGCCACCAGAGTCACGTCATCGTGGTATAATGAATGCTCTTTATCAAAGATATCAGATGGATCTTGTTCCTATGGGTCAACAATATAAGCATGGTCAAGAATCTGTTAGTATAGACACACCACCCGACACCAACTATGATTGTGTTATATTTGCGGGTGTCCCTAAAGAAACCGAAGATACCGAAGTATCACATCACCATATTAGAAGTGCGTTCGCACCATACTGTGAGAATGGATTTGATATTATTGATTTGAACTACCAGAGTCACGACTCAACTAAACATGTTGGTGGTGCAGTACAAGTTAACGAAGAGTGGTTAAACGAAGTGTTTGCTATGCGTAGTATTTGGGATGATCAATTCAGAAGTCTGTCCGAAGAGGATAAGGCAATTGAATATGCTATACTGGATAATATGATTAGTACTTACAGTACTTAATCCCACTCTACGTTCTTAGGTACATAACCTTTAATCTTACGTCTGATATCCTTATCTAACTTATCGATAGAAGTAGGTGCTTTGCCCTGCTTCTTGACGTAGAAGTAATTCGCATCTTTAACATACGAACCACCCTTACCAGATGTTGCAAGGTTAGCATCAACACCAACCTTGTTGAATGCGAATACAATATCCCCATCCATATACTTCTTGAGTTTATTACCCATGTTGATGATATCACCCATGGTATTAGCGGCACCACGGTGTGTGTTGATTAGAATCTCTGAAGGAACTCTACGTGCACGTTTAGCATTCTGTGCTTGTGCAACTTCGATGTCGTTCACTACCCATACGATATGGATGTTCTTCTTGTCGTAACCTAACTTAGATGCATCATTGGCAACCTTCTCAAGTTTGCTTAACTCTTTAAAGGTCATATCAAAGATGATGTTTGGTTTACGATCAGCAGGTGACGTGAGAACAGAACGGTAGAACATACGTTCCTTACCTTTATCTGCTCCAAGAAAGTTTGCGATGATATCGTGTAGTTTAGATACGTTCTCTGGATTCTTTAGATCTTTACCAAGTGCTTCGATATCAACACCAAGTTCTTTCTTTACTCTCTTTTTGATAGATGGTGTTTTAGATGCAAGTCTCTTCAACTCGTCAACGTCAAACACCTTCCCTTCTACACCAACCAACTTGTTAAGAACAAACCCTTTACCAGATCCTGCACCACCTGCCATTACGACAATGTTACCGAACTTAGGATATGCTTTACCACCGAACGTGATGAGTTTCTCCATCAAGTCTTCGGCAGTATTCTGCATTAGTTCTTGTTCTGTTATAAAATGGTTGAACTTCTTCATCGAGAATAAGTCTCTGTTGTTAGTTTGATACTCTTATTTATACAAATAGAGCAATCAAGATCAAGACTAATGCAGTATAAATTACCCTTGGGTAAACCATATGCGTACTCTTAATATCTTTACATGTGATCATCACTTGTTCAATAAACCATGTAATACCATCTATTGATGTGTCCCTCACATCTTCCCATCTGATTGATTTAATTTTATTTAATATTTTCATTACTTCTCCACTTTAATAGTTACGTTATTGCCGATAGGAAATTTGATCCTATCATGACTATGATACAGGAAAAACTCCGTCTTGTCAAATTCTTCGAACAATCCAGTCCAAACGGGTCTCCAATTGTTTGCGAGACGAAAGGTGTTTTCACTACTACGGTCTGATTCGAGTAGTAGGTCTGTATAACTTCTTAAAGTGGTATCGAACATAGAGTCGAAACCATATATGTGCACCTCAGTCGCACCCTTTGCACGACATGCATAATCAACTGCCATATGACCACAACTATAATTGGTTGCCGCTTGATTGGCATCTTGTCCTTGTAGTTGTGCATACTCTGGTACGTGGGTATGCATTGCTTTAATCTTCTGTGCATACTTCATGTAGAATGCGGGATTCATTTCCATCCAGTGTCTTGGACGTGTGCCAAGAATCCAGTCATACATATCCAACTGGATCTTTCCTTCTGCTAATGCACCCATCATTTTATAGTCTACCATACAGGTAGCAAAGACTTCGGTGTTAGGTACCTCGAAAGGGGGCATGTTACATATTAATAACTTACCCTCAGTTCCTCTTTTAAATTGATACGCATGGTCACCATTGCCGAGCACGTTCCATCTCATAATCTAATTCCTTAATACTATAGATATGGGTTTACATCTGGATCACTTGGATCCACGTTTAATTTCTCACTAAGAGTCTTGAAGTTATTTAGGTGTTCTGCTTCAATGTCATCTTTAGACTGACCATGATATGCGACTGCCAAATGATCACGAATCATTATATCGTTCACAGTCATCTGCCTATCAGACTCATTATCGTATACAAGAAACTGACCTAAGATTCTTCCGTACTTACCTGCTTTGTCTTTGTGCGTTCTGAGTACGCATGAGTCTCCAAGTCTCTCTGTAAGAAACTCTGCCGACATCTTCCCGAAATACTTTTCGATAGGATCTCTCGTCCTCGATTCGGGAGTATCAATACCGTATAGGCGAATACGCTGGTTAGCATAGACAATACCGAAACCACAATCAATATCGACATCCACAGTATCACCGTCAACAACTCTGCGGATTTTACAATTATACTCATACATTACTTACCTTCCTTTTCTTCTTCTATCGGTTCTGGAACTTCATCCTCGTTCATTGTACGATAGTATACAACAACTTCCTTTAATTGATTTATATATCGTTTGATCTCTTGCATGTTGTAGGACATCAATTCATAGTCTCCTACTGACATTGCAACAAACACTAAGTCACCTGCGTGACGTTTTCTAATGTCTGTCTGAAACGTATCGACATTCTTCTCTGATACAACATACCACTGCGGTACCTTTAGATCTATTTGCCTTGGTAGTTCTGGATGAATGATGGGGATCTTAACCTCAACCGTTTTAATCTCTACAGGGATTGGAGCAGGTGGTTCACCAAAACTCATACCCAAAGTAGAGCAACCACTAATTGTCAATAGTGTCAATGATAGCAGTATCGTCTTCGATGCTCTTAAATACATTTGCAGTCCCCTTGTTAATTCTTGTTTCTATTAGACCAGGCTTTGCACTTGCAAGTCGTGCCAGATCGTGACGTGCAAAGATGCTGAGATACCTTTTGTTCTCATTCTCTATCTCTGCGTTCCTCGTGTTGAGAGTACCGAGTGCTTCGGTAGTCTTCTTTAAGTTGTTTTCCATTGCCTCAATAGTTCTTGCTTGTTCTGCTTCTCTTGTTTCGAAAGCAACAAGTAAAGAACCTTGGGTAGCAATAGTCGCATTCAACTCTGCGATTGTTCGGTCTGTTGTCATCTTATACGTGAATCCCATGATCCCCATTATAAGAATCAGACCCATTAGTAATTTACTAAACATCGTGCCAATTCTCCTTTATATATTTTAAATGTTCCAACTCGTGTGGTTTAGGTTTACCACCACAATCAACTATTTTACACTGCGATGGAATGAACGATGGGAATTTCCATATACCCAATATCTTCTCACCGAGATGAAACTTTAGGTTCAACTTTAGATTGATGTTCTTATCATCTATATAAAAAACATCTGATATACCGCCAGGGTACCATTCTTCAAGTAACCTACCAGTCCAGACTTGGTCTCCACCATCATAGTCAAACAGTCTCCATGATTCTAAATTAAAAAGGTCATGCACATCTTGCATCTTACCCTTCTTTAAAACCATCATTGATGAACTATATTTATTGTTTTTCCAACCTATAGCATCACTCACACACGCAACTTTGTAGTTGGGTTTTCTCAGTGCAACACATGCACGTGCGAGATCTTCATCAAAATTCTTTACCAATACAGTATCTATATCAAGGTATACTGCAAATTCTTCTTCATAGAATGAATCATATGCCTTAATCTTATTCCACCACCCCTTTCCTGCACCATAAGGTGGTTCTACGGGTGTGGCAATATCAGAGATCTCATCTGGTCTATCCGTAATACAATATGCATGTACATCAAGTTTGGTCAATTCTTTGAACCGTTTAATGATCTTACGTGCATATATCATGTCATATGCGTCTGTACATACTGTAATAAATGCTATCATCTTATGCCTCTATGATCTCTATTCCTTTGTCATAGTTATGTTTTGCGTATATTCCTGCTTCTTGTTGAATAGTAGAGAAATTATCTTCTACTTCGACTATCCATGGATAGTGCTCTTCAAGAAACGAAAAGTTGTCCCTATTCAAATAAACATCTGTCGGTTCACTGTGCGTTCTAACTTTATCAATTAACATCTCTGCACCCAGAGGTGATACGATGTATGCATGTGCACCCCCAAAATATCTCTTGTGCACTAACAGTTGAGTGCCCAGAGTCTCTGGTGTGTTGTATTTACCATAACTTGGTTTACCAATAGTTACACACCTATCAAACGGAATGTTTCTTACAGTATCTGTAAATATAGCATCATGCTCAAGTATCATCGTATTGCATCTGTTCTCTACAGCATATTGCCATAATGACATATGTGATAGGAAACATGCCAGAGCATTCTCTGGTCGAGAGTAACCCGTAGAAAATGCCTCTATATTAAGACCCGTGTTTTCTACCATGTCCTCGAACCCTTCAGTTCTTGGAGTAATAGCAGGGAACCGAGTCACTGATATATTTCTTTTTCGTGCACTATCAATACATCTCTGCGATGCTTTCACCGAGTCGGCATTGTCCATTATAGTAATTACGAAATTGGTTGGTGTCACTTTGCGATTACCATCTTGACATGTTCGATGTCAATAACTGCACACTTCAGTCCGTCAACTTCTACTGGCATTGACTTAGACCAATCCAAGTATACAGTGTCACGTGCTTTTAGTGTTTCTTTATATTCGTTGGCAACTGCAAGACTTACTGCGAGTACAGTTGCGGGTTTGTGTCCAGAGGTAATACTTTCGGTTAACAGAATACCACCTGCACTGGTACTTTCCTTTTCTGTGTTCTCAGTTACAAGGATGTTGTTGTGTAATAAATTCATAATGTTCTCAATTAACAGTGGTACTCTTCACACCACTTACTTTAGTAAAATATGGATACGCAGTGCGGATCCACGGAAATAGTTCTTTGCACATAAATGCATCGTTTGGATACATCCCGTACTCTTTTGCTCCCTCTAATAGTTTCTTTGCACCTACTGGAGTTATATAGTAGGCACTGTTACCTGCCAATCCATGTGGTACTGGTGGTTCTCCTACTGCCGATAGATTAGGAACTGGGTGAATTGTTTCTTGTGTTTCGGAATGTCTGGAACTCACTTGTCCATGGAAACTAAGTGCTCTACGAGTTGCACCCCTTGGATCATTCAATCCAATTATATCTGCTTTGGGTTTACCGTCTGCACCAGTCAAATGATGCGGTTGTAGTTCACGTGTTAGAATAGCATCTGACTCAAATATATACATTGGTCTTCCATAGTCAATACACTCTTGCCATGCTCTCATGTGACTTACCGAACATGCAATCTTCTTCTGCTGATCTTGTGCTTGATAGGCAAACTTATATAGTCCTGTTTTCATATCAAGACCATCTTGCTGAGAGTGCATGGGCCATGTCCACTTAAACCACGGGAACTGTTTAGTATCTTCCTTGATAGTATCTGGTGATGTCGCACGAAAAGATTCAGTGTAAACCCTTGAATTGTGCTTCTCAATACTTCTCTGCAACTCATCAAAGTACTGTCCTTTTAATTGTATAACTAATCCTCTCATATCGAATTCATCAACTCCTCGACATTCTCCCCTCGTTCTGGTAACAAGTCTTTAAGGAAGAAGTGAATGAAGTGACATTCATCTAACTTAGTGTTGGCACCATATAATCCATTCCATTCATGACTCATGTGTTTAACATTAACTGGATACTTCTTGATGAAGTAGTTCAATAGTGTTTGATCGGTAGACCATTTCCACGCACCTTTACCATCGATAAAGTCTCTGAACTGTGGACGCATCAAGAACTCTTTGGCACTGTGATCTGCCAACCAAGTCTTAAACGTTCTGTTCATTACAATCATACCCATGTTAGCAAACTCAAATCCACGACTGTTAGGTTTGAAGTCTGCATTATTGCTGTGTAGAGAATGATATTGCATCTGTGAGTAGTTCTTGATCTTTGCCAGATAAGGTTCGGTGATAGGCATCTCACGTTCGAACACTACACCCATATCACAATCATCACCAAACTCATCGAAGATATTGGGTGCGGTTGGTCTTATGTAGATGTCACTATCTATGATTGCCACTTGATCATAATTATCAAGTAAGTCAAACGCATTCTCTTTCTCATAGATAGGAAGATATCCACCGTGCTTTTCATAACTATCAGTACTACGATTGCTACTGAATACATCGGGTTTGATCTTCAGTATAGGTTGGGTTTGTACGATATGTTCGATGTGATACTTCTCACAATAGTCTGCTACAGACTCGATACAATGTTTATACAATTTACTATTCGATGCCTCACCTAAACACACTTGGTATATCATTCTTTTCATAATTAATACTTCTTCACTATCCTAAAGTCGAATGGTTCTGTTGTTTTGATTTCAAGTTGTCTTCCAAGAAGATCAGTTGCAATAAAATGCTTCTGTGTTTTCTTGTGGATCTTTTTTACCTTGTAGGTTTTCTTTACTGGTAGAGGGTTGAATTGATCCGTAGATGGAAACCAGAAGGTAACTTCATACTCTTCCTTTAACCATGTCAACCATACCTCTTTTAATTTATTATACATCTCTATAATCCTCCAAAGAGAATGACGTGCCGAGCATTTTTTGTTCTGCACGATTATTATTAGTATACACTAAAGTTTCGGGTGCGTCAAGTAAAAAATCACAATCTCTGCAATAATCTGTATAGGTCTTATCCCTATGTGATTGTCTTAATGCAGAGTACTCCTCACCCCTAATGATTTCTTCGATAGTGTTCTCGGATGTGTGACCAAGTACTGCTTCTTCATCTCTACCAAGTACTTGACAACACGGGTGGACTGCACCACGTTTGCCGTCTAATCCACCTGCACGTATTACTACGTCTGGAGAGAAAGGTCTACCACATGATTTGGTCTCACCCTTACGTGCGTTTGTCTCTCCGATATCATATGCACCAGACCAGTTATGCATCTTCCAGATCTCGGTCTTACAACCCAGTTCGTCTACTAATGCTTTGTACTGCTCCAGTTCTTGCTCAAGATTATCGTTGTCTGTAATAAGGTGGTATGTCTCTACAACACAATCCGATCCTGTTTCTTTAACGTAATCCATCATCTCTCTCACGTGTTTCTTAATTAACTCGTATGAAGATCCACGTTTGTTGTGCATCCACTTATCATACAGTTCTGGTGTAGGGCCGATGAACGAGAACCTAAAGAAGTCTAATCCTGCATCAACACAATCTTTCATGTATTGACCATGCATACGGAAACCATTAGAGAAGATGACTGACATTGCATCATACTTCTTAACGATCTTAATGTATTCTGGTAGGTTGTTA
>Ga0115008_10002422_pt1 | contig 15417 bp, 12 predicted proteins | sample FraStrMetagenome_FD_87164 | JGI IMG/M metagenome (GOLD analysis project Ga0115008, IMG submission 87164) | Marine eukaryotic phytoplankton communities from Arctic Ocean - Fram Strait ARC3M Metagenome | ecosystem: Environmental > Aquatic > Marine > Oceanic | place: Fram Strait | collected...
ACCAACTATATCTTTCGAACCCACTGTGTCTCATTCTCCCACAGTCTCATTTTCTCCTACCATATCTTTTGTACCAACCGTTTCTGTTGCACCGACTAATATGCCATCTATCCCACCCACAATCAAAGCGCCTCCTCCTCCTACAGGTACTGGAACTCCAGCAACACTACTTCCTACTGGAATTCGTCTCGTGTTCAGTGCGGTTTTGGCTCTTACAACGTTAGGAGCTGCCTTCACAGGAGGTCTTTGCTTTGGGGGTGGAGCCCTTGGTGCAGGAGGATTCCCAATATGTTGTGTCTACTTATTTGAATGGTTATATTACTGGGATTGGAGAAGATATAATTTCTGGCATGACTGGTTTCATAGCGAATGGTGGTGGTATTATTGGCATCACAGTAATAATAATGCCGTTGCTGCAGCAGTTTAAATGGGCAACTCGGTTAGACTACATATTATGACTAAAGCTTTTCTTTTGTTTCTATAATTTTATATTAATGTGCGTTTTTATTATTCAATAACTGGATCAATCGATTAAATTAAGATTACAATGTGCTTGATCTCATTTTTTACACGCCGTACGATATTGGTAACGATGTTAAGAAAAAATATCATCGTTCTACAACTGCTTTCTCTTTCACATATATATCGTCATTGGATGTTGTTGTTGTCATGAGATTCATTTATAAAATAATAATAGTTTTAGTAATATTTTTTTGTGAACGATTGTCATGGCAAAAGCATGATTGGCAATCACTATCCAGTCTTAATGTAGTATATATTATACGTAGACCCAACGGGCACTATGTGTTCCATCCTACAGCAGTTCGAAGAAACATAGAAGTTCATGCAAGACTGAATTCGTTTAAGTCTAAATTAAGAAATCTATTTTAGTCCTAATGAAGCGTTTAGCTCTTTCAATAAGATGACGGTTGAAAAGATCTATTTAAATGAAATACGCTAAATTAATCATATCAAAATATACTTAATTGTATGTAACAAACAGTGTAGATTTTCTGAGCCACCTTCACAAAATCATGTCAACAACAAAACAATTTTTTTAATTTAAACAATGATATGGTATCGGAAAATTTTGATCATCTGCTTTGTCACGAGAGAAGCATGTTCAATCTTAATTGCTGTGAGTAAGATGTAGAAACATAATTGAAGAACGTTGTGAAAGTCCAGATCTAACTTTGCATCATGTTTTGACCAATATCTCGAACAGGAAACATGGAAATCTGCGGGAGAATGCGTGGGTGGAGAACTTCCAAACACAAATACGGGACGTTCTCTTTCCCTTTCTGAAGATGGGAAGCTCATGGTCCAAGGATCTGCTAGAGGTGTCACGCTTCATGATTATGATCGATTAATGGGATGGGTAGAAGTTTATGATTTCACACCAATATTAGATGATAATGGTAGTGCTGCCGTCCATTATCAGGCTGTTATTTCCAGCTTTGGAAATCGCATAGCCATAGGATCTCCAGGAAATGCGGAAAAAGGTTTTGATAGTGGATCTGTACAGATTTTTGAAATGGGCGATGATATGGGAACCTGGACACAAATAGGAAGAACCCTAACTGGTAACCAAGCGTCTGATAAATTTGGCTTTTCTTTGGACTTATCGGACGACGGAGTAATGTTAATTGTTGGGTCATATGGTGGGGGTATAGCGGAAGTCTTTGAATATCAGGATCATCTTAGTATATGGGCCATGACTGACTTGCTTCAAGGAAATTTTGAGGATGGATTTGGTTATTCAGTAGCAATTTCAGGATCTGGAACAACTGCTATCATTGGAGCGCCTTTTGCAAATAATAATTCTGGATTTGCTAGAGTGAAAGACATTCAAAATTTTTCATTTATTTCGCAAGTTACTGGTCAATTCCCAAATGACGAATATGGAAAGTCAGTGGATATTTCTCATGATGGATTAACGGTATCAGTTGGAGCACCAGGAAGTGATAGCGTTGAAATCGAAATATATGATGTAGTAACAAACTCTTGGAGTAGAATAGGAAGTAGGATTGAAATATCAAATGAGGGTTTTGGTACAGCTGTATCGTTGTCATCAGATGGATCCTGTATTGCTGTTGGTGCCCCACTAAATTCTTTTTTTGGTCCTTTAGCTGGTCATGCATATGTTTTTGAATTTAATGCGTTGACTGATACGTGGGAAGAGATTGGTGAGGACTTTTTCGGAGATGAGGCATTCGATGAATGTGGAGCCGCCGTTGCGATATCTTTGAATAAAAAAAGAGTTGCTGTTGGATGTCCAGGTGCTACCACAAATGGAGGACTAAATGCGGGTTCTGTTTGCGTATATCAGACACAACCTCCAACAGGGGATGATGATGATTTCTTATTCCCTAGTTTGATACCAACAACACCACCATCATTGATTCCCAGTTCAACTCCTTCTTCTCTCCCAACTACTGTTCCCACTTCCTCATCTAGTATTAAACCATCGATATCATTTCATCCTACTAATTTACCAAGTATATCTCATGCCCCTTTTTTCTCGAACATGCCATCCAAAAATTATCCACCTACCCTTTCCCCAACAAAAATAAGGTTACCAACGATTTCACCTATGCCTACAATATCCAAAGCACCATCATTAAGACCGACAGATGCTCCTAGTACTTCTGTTACGCCATCGATTTCAGCCATGCCAACTGAAGCTCCTTCTACCGAACCAACTGTTACGGCTCCTCCTTTTGCTTCTGACGCAGGCACACCGCCTACATCGCAGCTTCCTTTTTCTATTTCATTTATATTGAGTGCAGTTTTGGCCCTTACAACCCTTGGTGCTACGTTTTTTGGAGGAGTCTGTTTAGGAGGAGGAGGAGTTTTAGGTTTGCCTATTTGTTGTGTAGCTATCATGGACAATATTTATTTTTTTCAAGAATGGTGGCATAGCGTTCAGTAAATCAAGGCCATATTTTTGTGTTTCCAACTTGACTTGTGATGATATGTCATTGCAATTAGGATCAATAAAATTAAATCCTTTTTTCTTTCTCTTTCTGACGTGCGATCCATATCTTCATCGAAATCAGATATTTTTTCTTTAAAGTAGAATCTTTCGGATTTAATTTCTTCGTGCTATTGTCTTATTTGTCAATTGGAAAGATGTGGAACATCATGCAAAAAATGTGAGGACATATTGATATCCTTGTTCCGTGCCACCTTGGCATTGATATCTTTTTTCATCGTGAGATTCTTTTATTTATGACGTCATCATAAAAATTGGGAATTGAACATCCATAGTTTTGACGTAGAAATCATGTATATGTAGTACCAATAGGTGGATATGCATATTATGAGATCGAAAATTGTACAGCAGTGAGAGATATTGATCTTCAAACAAAATAGTGAATTTTAGACCACGAAATTCAAATATGATTGCTGATTTGTTTCTCAAAAAGGAGTTGTGCTTTGCCAGTAGCAGACATCTATTTTCTCTTAAGTAACAGATAACGTTTCTGCGTAAATATTATACAAAAATGACATACAGTCTCTATGTATTCATTTCTATCTACGAAAAGAAGTTGTAAAACTAATATGTGGCATGAAATCATTACTACTCTAATTTGAAGATTTTCTCATGCTCCTATATTTTGTCGTAGAAATACTTAGAAGTAGGTAGGACAGCCACACATCTTTCATAATCAATATGGTCAAAAATATTCTTCACTTGCTCTGACCATTAAACATAAATTTTCTGCTCTTTGACGGTGGATACTATAAAAATTCAATTTTATAAAATAAAGAAGTCAAGTAAAAGGCAAAAATAATGTCTGCTTCAGAAGCTGCAACAAAAATGGCAGCCTTGCTGTCCACCCTATCTAATCCAAATACGGAAGCTATTCGGGCAGCCGAAGCAGAACTGAAACCAATTTTGAAACATCCAGGGTCTGTACCAGCCTTGATGGAAATTCTGTCAAGTTCAGGAACTGAGGTATGTATGTTAAAGGTTTATCATGGATTTAGTACTGACCTCGCATTTTGTGAGTGGAAAGGTAAAACTAAGATGATTTGCTGATGCAAGAAATGGAGTGAATTTAATTTTTGATTTCTCACATGTAATGTATATTGTTGTTATTTTTTGTTCACTCCATTTACAACACAATCTATCTATTTATTTGTACAGAACGAAGCACTCAGACATACAGCTGCAGTTTTGCTACGAAAACGTCTTCCAAACCATTATTCTGGGTTTCAAAAAGAAGTTCAAGATTCTCTTAAAGCTCAGCTTCTTACCATTTTAGCTTCTGAATCGTCACGAACTGTCCGTCATGGTAAAGCATCGGTGGCTGCTGCAATTGCCAAAATTGAAGAAGCGCAATGGATGGAATTATTTCAATTTATCTCAACAGCTTCCCAAGATAAAAATCCTGAAGCTCGTGAATTGGCATTTTTCTTACTTACCGAAATGACTGAAACTGTAGGAGACCATATGAAAAACGATTTTCCACCAATGGCACAAATGTTTGGATCAGCTCTTGCAGACGCAGATCATAAAGTACAAATACAATCCCTTCGAGCTCTTGGTCAACTTTTATCTTATTTAGCAGATGAACCAGAGCTGGATCATTTTGCAGCTCTCATCCCTAATGTTTTGAATGTAGCTGGTGAATGCTTGAAACGTCATGATGAGGAAACTGTCAGTGTGACTTTGGATGTCCTTTATGATTTGGCATATAGTCCCAGTATAAGTGTTACTAGCCAGTTAGTACCTACCGTTCAATTCTGCCTTTTAGTTTTAGGAAACAACGATCTCGAGATGGGCGTAAGAGATAGTGCAGCGTTGGTAATTGCAACTTTGGCTGAGTGCAAACCAAAGACTTTCGGAAAAGAAGAACAACTTTTGAGCTTTGTTATTGAATCTTTGTTTGTTTTGATTGAAAATTGCAAGGATAGTGCTGCTGGAGCCTTGTTTGAAAGCAATCCTGCCTGGAAAGAGGATGTTGACGGGGGTCAATTAAATGCTGACGAAGACTACGATTCTCCCACTGAAACTAGTATGGCACAGGGGACCTTGGATATGTTGGCATGTGAGCTTCCGAAAAAGTATATTTTCCAACCTGTAATTACCAGATGCATAAATAGATTGTCAAGCCAGCAAGCAAATCAACGTAAGGCTGGAATCGCATGTCTTGGTGTTATGGCTGAGGGTTGCTCTGAACCAATCAGGCAACATTTGGCTGATGTTATGCCTCATGTACTAAATGCTGCTGGTGATGAAGATGCACAAGTAAGGGAATGTGCATGCTTCGCTCTTGGTCAACTAAGTGAACACTGTCAACCTGAAATTTTGAGTTACAGTTCCAGGGTTCTTCCTATTGTATTCGCTCTTTTGGATGATACCACTGTTAGTGTTCAAGCGACTAGCTGCTACGTTTTGGAAATGTTCTGCGAACGGCTAGAACCTGAAGGTATTCGTCCTCTGTTGGATCCATTGGTTAGAAAATTGGCAGGTATGCTGGAAACAACTGACAAACGCAGTGTACAAGAAATGGCTGTCGCTGCCTTGGCTGCCACGGCAGTTGCTGCAGAAGAGGAATTTGCACCTTACATTGCAGGTGTGGCAACGTTGATGCAAAAACTAATGTCATTAGCCGATGAAAAGATGTACTCTTTAAGAGGAAGAGCATTGGAATGCATGGGGCATATGGCTATTGCTGTTGGCAGAGAGCATTTTCGTCCTTATTTCTCAAGCACAATGGTTTGTGCATGCGAAGGTCTAACTTTAGATTCCACAGATTTACATGAATTCGCTTATGCAGTATTTGCTAACTTGAGCAAAGTGATGAAAGAGGAGTTTGCCCCTGTACTAGATGAGCTAGTCCCTCACTTAACAAAGGCTATAGAACAGGATGAAGGTCAACTTCAACAAAAAGCTGAAGAAGAAAAGGTACGTTTATTTTTAATTAATGAGAAGAGAATGATCTTTATTTTGCTTACAAGTCAACACTGCTTGGACTGAATTAGGCTAATCGTGAACTCCAATCTCTTTGTTATGTGACTCCACAGTTTTCTGGTCTTGATGATTCTGACGATGAAGATGGATATGGAAACTATGTTCTCCATGTTAGAACAGCATTGCTAGAAGCTAAAAAGGGTGCAATTACTGCACTTGGAGAAATGGCTGCTCACACGGGAGCTGCGTTCGTGCCTCATCTTGAAACCTCAATGAATTGCTTATCCAAATCTGCTGAAAATTGGCACCCTCTTATCAAATCAGAATGCGCAGACGCTTTTCCATCCCTAGTAAACCCAAGCGTTGCAGCTAATCATGCAGACGGAATCAATTGGACCAAAGGAGATATCACAGGTCCCAATCCTTTGAGTCCACACACAAACGCAGTTGTATCTGCCGTTCTTACTCAACTCTTGAACCTTATGTCGGATGACGATGTTGATACTGTTGGAAAGGCATGTGAAGGAATCCAAGGTGTCATTGAGCAATGTGGACCTCATGCATTGTTGCCCATAGCAGAAACATGTCTTAAAAATGTACACGAGCTTATTTCACGCCAAGCTCCATGTCAAATGGCACATGAAGATGATGGCGAAGAGGACGATGATCATGAACCTTATATGACATCAGTTTGTGATCTGATTGGCGCCTTTGCAAGAGTCATGGGTGCTCAATTCGCGCCACATTTAGGGACTTTTTTACAACCTATCTGTAACTTTGCAAAAAGTTCTAGGCCACCGAGTGATCGCGCCATGGCGATTGGATGTTTGGGTGAAATTGCACAAGAAATGGGTCCCAGTATTGCTGAATTTTGGCCGAATGTGTTTTTACCTGCTGTTCTAGCGGGTCTGGCGGATGAGGACGAAAATGTGAAAAGAAATGCTGCTTTCTGTGGTGGTGTCTGTGCTGAAGGTCTCAAAGAAACAATTTCTGCTCAATACTATCCCCAATTACTTCAAGCACTAAGCCCTCTATTCGGAATAGATACAAATGAATCTGATACAAGCAAGGCTTGTGTTGACAATGCATGTGCAGCTGTTTCACGTATGATCATGGCAGCTCCCAATGATATGCCATTGGCTCAAGTTTTACCTCCTGTTCTTAGATGCTTGCCATTAAAAAATGACATGACAGAGAACGAGACAGTTTACAACTGTCTTCTTGGTCTTATCAGCATGAATAATGCCGACGCAGTGGCTAATAAAACTGATATTAGAAGAGTTTTCATGGAAGCTATAGCTGAAACAAGTAAAGTAGATGACGAAATCAAAGCAAAATTGAGTACCGCTTTACCAGGACTCGCTTAGAGACCAGAGTTATCAACAATCAAGGATTTGTATGGAATAATGTTCGTTGTAATAGTACCGTGATCAAATGTGTAAAGCTAAAGCAAAGTGGAAACCCCTCTAGGATAGTGTCTTTAGTCTCTCAAAAAATGATTATTTGTAGCACTTCCAAGACCTTGTAAAGACTATAGTTTTGATTCTTCACACGATAGTTCAATACAAAATACAATTAGTTAATTATGATAAAACTTCAATGATACTTACTGATCTAACTTATTCGAACTTGATCAACATGCACAAATAATTGCAGCAAAATTATTTACGTTTCAATGTCTTTTGTCATTTTATCATTTCGTTATTTATAATGAATGCCCAGGTACTCTATGAGGGATCTACGCGTACCTTCAGATCATCTCCGAAATGTGAAACTTGAATGTACTATCACGTCTTTGTCCGTGTGCAGTATAATTCTGTTTCGTTTTAAGTCAAGTAGAGGAAGATATTTATATAAGTTTCATTGCCCTTCCACATCAAGATATGATTGGTGATAATGTACATCAACCTCTTTACTATTGTGGATTTTCCATTACCATGCAAACTTTGCTGTTCAGCAAAAGTCTAATAGCCAGGAAAGCTAATTGATGTCATCCAGCATTTGTGTATAATGTTGAATATGCTAGTACCGTCATAGATGCTGTTTGAAAGGTTTGATTTCCAGGACAGACATTTTGAATACTATCATTTCAAAAGAAGTGACAGCAAACTTAGTTTTAATGGAATATCTTCAGTTGTTTACTTAATTTTCTATGATGCAATGACAGCAGCAGAAGAAATAAGAACAAATTCTCATATTCCTAGATTCATAAAAATTCATTACTCTCATAAAATAAATGATAATCAATGATAATCAATGGTGCCAAAATGTATCTGGTCAAGCAATTGTAAATAAAATTCAATGAAAAAGCCTCGCAAATTTCTTCATCGCAATGAGGTTACTTGTCTATGAGGTAGTTACATGATATAACCAATATAAACATCTTCTTCCTCTCCCATAAAGGTATAATTGAATTCTCTCGCGAGCATATCGAAATCGTTGGCCCTATAGTCATAAGAGTCATTATACCAACCATGCCCATCTAGCAGAGGCAGCTGGACCATAATAAACTCCACTACCAATATGTACACTGTTTCCAAAATAACGATCATGCGAATTTAAATTTGTTTCTGATGCCTGTAGATATATACGTAGAACCTCTACCACACCAGATCAAAATTTGAATTGTGATCAGCAACCTATCATCTACCTTTCAAACGAATAGATAGATACACATGAATGTACGTAGAATAGGAAAGAAAACCAAAAGTTGCATCCGAGCTTCTCTCTCTCTAGATTGAACAACAAACCAATAAATAATCCTTGCTGTCCAAGACACTCTCATCCTTTCCTCGCACAAACATACATAATACCATTCAAATAGCGCTTACGATGCAGCAAAAAGGAAAAATAATATCCAATCTCCGATTTGATGAAAGAGAACAAGAGAATAGGTTAGATCAGGAGCCTTCCATAGCTTGTGATTTTTTGACACAGGAATCAGAAAAAGAGGGAGAAGAAGAAGAAGAAGAAAAAGAGGATACTTCTTCATCAAACATCACAATGCCTAATTCTACCATTGTAAATGACGAACCGAAACATGTGGAAGGATCCTGTTCAAAGAAAAAAAGCACTCGTTATCCTCCATATTCATCTTCGCAAAGCAATGAAAGTCTGATTGTGGAGGAGGAGGTAGAGGAACAAGAACATACTGAGAGCGAGGGAGTTGAGGATTATCCAGAATTACATTCTCAACCTACTTTGTTTTCCCAAACGACACTTTCACAAGATTTGATTTATTTCCATTCGTCTCACCCGACAACGACAAATTCCAATACCATCACCACTGCTGTCATCACTACAAGAAACACCACCACGGAAGCAACAACCACAAATAGTTCCATTGACCAATCAGAGAGTCCCAATTTAAATCTAGAAAAAGAATCTAAAGTAGTTATCCAATCAGATACTTCCAAAAAAATTTGTAGTTCTCCCTGCAAAACCTCAAACTCACTTTCCATCCAAACAGCAACATCCTCCACAAACAAAACAAAAAAATCCAATGATGAAACTCCATCTCAACAATTTGTTCATAAAACGATTGTCGGGACAGATCCACCTTCACCTCCCATGAAACGAATAGATAGTCTGAAACCTGTCTCTTCCATGATGACGAAATCGAATCCTCAAACTGCATTATTGAAAGAATCTACATTTACATTCTCGCAACAATCTCAAAATATAAATGATTTATCACAGGATTCGATCGGATTACAATTACATCGACTGGGGAGTGTTAATTCGTTATCTTCTATTGCTCGAATAACATCCAAACCAACAACGTTAGATCGTACAACTATTGCATCACAATTCTCCAGGATGGAATCTCAAACATCTGTAACGGATATTCAATCTAATCCTGATGGGAGTCTTTCAACTACTTCTTCCTTACCAAAGGTTCCAGAAACTATAGCCTCTCCAACACCTAATTCGGAGTCCTCTCTAGTACCACCACCACCACCATCATCTCATTCCATTCCTGTACACTCCTCACAACAATCTATATTGTTGGAAAGTGAAGATGTTCAAATTCAAGAATTGGAACATAGTGGTGCTCTCACACAAGTCATTGGATCTCAATCCACTCTCTCACAGGAAATTCGACATGAGTATTGTCCTGAGGATATGACAGTGGCTGCAACTACCTTATCCTTTGTCAAACAAAGTTTATCTCGCGGGAATAGTCATCCCACAAATAGTATGGACCGTGAGGATTTCACTGCTACTTCCAAACATCAGAATGATGATACTGCTATAGTGGAAGGGACAGAAGAGCAATACATTCAAAAATTGGATCAGAGTGGTGCCTTGACAGAAGTGGTTGGATCTCAATCTACCTTATCGCAAGAATTAAAGGAGATGAGTCCTGATTCGACATCGACATCAACATCGGCATTGGGAGCTTCCGCAGTCATTTCTCCTGAGAGTGTCTTACGGAATAGTAGTAATAAGGAGGAGATTGAAAGTGCATTGATGCAATCAAAACGAAAAGCTACACATAGGTTGGAAGATTCAAAAAGACCTTCTTCTTTAGAAACTAATTGTGAAATGTTTATTGAAGCAGGTAGGTCCACATCTTATTTTGTAAATCTTTGGGCGATTGCATTCCTTACAAAGTGTTCGTACATTGTCATACTATCATAGCTCAAATTATGGAAAGCAAAGAACAAAATAAACGACGTAAAATCTCTCAAGCAATTTTATGCAATGAATCTCTAGACGATATTCCATCCAAACCTACTCCATTCCAATCTCCAAAAGCACCTCCACATATCCATCCACCAACCATTTCAAATGCATCAACTCCATCAGATCTTCCTTCTCCGCCCAAACGAACCACCTCACGAAGACGTGCTCCACCATCAGCCTCTGTCCTTGCCACCGCCCAAGCCGCTGCTCAACTCTCACGGTCCATTCTACACAATGAACAATCAAAAAAGCAACTCTTACTACGAATGGCTTTAGTTCGTGAAAATCCACGACATGCTCGAAAAGACCCACCTCCAGGAAGCATCATACCTCCTGGGTTTTTTTGGGGTGCCTATCCCTCCCTAGAGTCTATTTTAAAAAACCATATGCCTGAATATTATGAATTAAGCACCAATCAACGTCAATCCTTAGCCCAACAGGAGTTCAATAACACGCTGGTTCAAAAGATACGGAAAAAGGCAACAGAGCAACAATGGACCTTTGATCCGATGGAATTTCACAATGATCGAAAAGTACGTGATCGGATTCGATGTTTTTATAAGACACATATTCAAAATTCCAAAAAACGATTACGAACCATGTTGAAAAATCCTACCAAAAGGGCGAATGCGAAAGCATTAGTGAAACATATGGATCTGATGGAACAGCAGCACCAAGATCCGAATGTGGAAGAATTGCATACTACTGCTAATACTACTAGAGGCATTCATAATAATGATACTACAAAATCTGGCAGTGCTACCTTAGAGGTGGATTCAGATTCTGAAGAATATGCGCAGGATCCTATGAATGTCCCCATGGATGATCATGATGTGGCACAACAGGTGGTAAGTATTATTTTTCACTCAATTTTCGAATAGATTGTTTTGCCTATTTTGAATCCTTACATTGACGGATTTTTTTTGTAGTTGGCGTTAGGATTTGTCAAATTGAGCCAAGATCCAGAAGTCAAGGCAAAAATATAATTTCATGCAATATCTGTATTTGGTTATCTAAAGCATTGTAGTATTGGATATTTCAGTATGTAACGAAATCTTTAAACTAGTCTAAGCTTATCACTTTTCAAACACTGTATAGTACCTACATCTGCTTTTCATTTTGATAATAGTCTATAGTAAATATATATATATTTATCTCTTCTCCACTGCAGAATATCCATCCAAACATTGCTTCACAACACCCCAGGGAGCGTATGCAAAAATCGTCGCTGGATAAACCGCGCTACCCCATTTAGGATGGAGTAGAATTTTACAAAAACCAGCATTGTAGGAACGAAAATTTAACAAAACTTCCATCCCATCTACTTCCGAATATACCTTGTTGTGATTATGGGTTGCCAACATTGGTAATCCCGAACAAGGATCAATGAAGTCTGCCCAATATCCACTCGCGCGAATGTTTTGACTAAGCTCTTGAGCAAATTTTAAAAACTGATTTGGGTTGGGATATAATATAGGGTGTTGCGTATGAGTGCAAAGTACGATATGATCGATTGGAACGAATCAATGATTAGGATGTGTGTATATTCACTTACAACATTTAACAAACGGTCTTTTTCAGCTTCAATATGATCACCAATCGCTACTAAATCATGACGTGCCATTTGGTTCGTCGGGATTGCCAATAAAATAGGAGTCTGATCCGTCTCAGATCGGATTGGTGCTGAATCATTATTTTGCATATTTTTGCATTCATCTCGGAAGACATGTCGAAATTCCCTGAGAAGTTGTTTTGGTAGGATATGGATGGAGCATTCAAGTGGGTTTGTGACTTTTGAAGAGGAGGTAGGAACGGATGATGGATCGGGTAGATAGATGCATCGTGTTCCCATAAGAGTGGAAGCTGTTCTATTCGATGACATGATGAATCAATATGTTGTTTTAGATGGCTCGTGCTAGAAAGTTATTGCTTTGTTCTGCTCGTTCTACGAGATCACAGAACCAAAATTGCGTAAGTATATCCATATGATTAGGGTTAGGGATCTAACCCTAACGTACTTTAAAAATTCAACAAGTTAATTTCTTTGGGATGATGGATTGTACCTGTAACAGTCATGATTACCTTATTCATCCTGTAATCTTTTCATGAGATACGCATTTTGCAAAATTATAGAATGTGCTATATCCGGACAAAATCCTGTGTGCTTATTTTATCTGAATATCTCTACAGACATGCATTACTTATGACAGTTTCGTACAATGGATTATTACGATCATTATAAAATATTAATTATGAGCTATGACTAAAATTAACCTTTGAATTGCATAGAAGATAGTATGATACAAAGCAAATGGTGCTGGTTTGCAAAACGAAATAAGGTCACATGAATTTAGCATATTTGGGGAGATGAATCCTCATCTGATATTCTAAACTCGTCTACTATCAATTGCTGTACCATTTCTTCATCTTCTGCCACAGTCCAAAAGACACATAAGTTGAAAATCCCACAAAAAACCCATTGTGACACACCTAGATTAAATGCCTTAGCTCGGTTTCCATGAAAGGCTTCGATCAATAATGCTGTGAAGAATGGTCCTAACCCCACTCCCAAATCATTGAAGGTATTAAATATCGCAAATCCTTGGCTTCGTTGATTGGGAGTCATCACATTCAATAACGTTGCTTTAACAATAGGTCCTGCGACACCAGTACCTACACCGGCAGTAATAGAAATAAATAGCACAAGTGATAAGGAGGTTTGAAATGTGACATAATTTAGTAAGACGTAAAACGGAATGCATCCTAGGATAGCAGAAGATCCGGCTAATAATGATGGATATCGGGGAGATTTGGCATATAAATAATTTCCTAATAATCCACTAACGAACATTCCTAAAAAGACACCTGCTCCAAAAACGAGATTGGTGGTAGTCGCAAACTTTTCATGAAAGGAATAAAAAAGAATAAGCATATTGACATGAAAAAAAATATAGTGAGCATCATGCAATATTTGAGAAAATTCACACACCTCAATCGTCATTCCTTTCTCCGTTGATAAAAAATCAGTCAAATACACATTCACGATACTCCATGGAATACATCCCGGTATCCCTTGTATCACCAACAAAAGAAATGTTTTTGTCCTTAACAAAGTACTAGCTGAAGACAAACTTTTAGTGCACCCCAGACATATTTTTGTAGCATAGTGAGATACACAAGAAAAGTATTTTGGAAAAGAATCCTCAACACTATCATGGTCAAAATCTAATTCCGTGTCTACATGAGGGACAGGATTGGGATTTTGTAAGTTTCTTTGATGGAGCTTAGATGAGGGCATAGAATGTGGTGTAGCGTTAATTTCGTCGGGAGGTGGATGTTGCTCCACCATCGTGCTATTTTTAGCATCTTTTCTAGTGTCTACTTCAATCGATATCTCACTTCCTTCATCATCTGTATCGACTAAAGATACAACAGCCCGTTCTCTCATTCCGCGCTCTGGTTCTTTCACAAAAATTAATATACAAAAGGCCATGAATAGTGCTGGTAATGACACGACTAGGAAAGGCAACCGCCAACCAAAGCTAGGACCTAAATATCCGGCAACACCCTGACCTACACCAATTCCTATCCCTGATGCCATGCCGATTAAAGCAATGGCTGTTTTTCCATCATAGAAATAGAAGTAACGCATCGGAATTAGAGGGAAAAAAATAATCTTAAGAAATAAACATTGAATGCGGGGATACTTACCACCATTGCGTTGATCAGCGGGATATAAATCTCCCAATAAAGAATATATTAAAGGCATTGCTCCACCCATACTGAAACCTGTTAATGCACGACATACATATAACCCTCGATAGGTCGTTGTCCAATATGTCGCTCCGCATGCTATATTCAAGAATCAAAAAGTAAGCATAGTATTAGGTAATCAGATTGCTTACATTGAATTATGTAGAATTTCATTACTTGTTAGACGTTGTGTGACTTACCTCCCTCGCCAAATAGAATCATAAGAACAAACAAGGGTGTTCTTGGATAAATATCGCCCAAACACCCAACGATATAACTTGCTGGAGCACCTAGTAAAAAGAAGGCGATGGAAATATCCCCACCAAGCTTAATATCCCTCTCAATATCTGTGAAACCAAATTCTTTCGCTATGGTCGACAAATTGGGTGATAACAAGTTTTGATCTGCAAATAGTAATACAGTGGAAAGGGAATAAAGGATGAGTGCCATATTATCATGGAAGGATTGAATTGTTTTCGTGAATTTGTTCATTGTTGGAGGATGCATTGGTATAGACCTTGCATCTGTAACGTCGTTCGGGATATCATCTTCACGATTCATATTTTCGTGTGTGCATAGCCTTTTATTTCTTTTCTGAGACAGAAAAAATAGCTATTATCGGCAGGTTTTTTATTTAGGTGATTATTATTTTGCTGTTCTTGTTGATACGTACTAGGGCTAATTTAGTTTGGTATGGTTCTCATTTTTTATTGCAAATCCGGTCGTTTAGCAGTTCCTTTATTAATATGGCGACACAGTTGGTCTTGTACGATACGTACGCGTCTAAATGATTGGTTAGTACCTGACTTAAACACACAATTACAGAAGGTGAAATGCTTATACTCTAGAGAGGTTTGATTCAACATCATTCTGTCTGCGAGCAAAGAATACACCACTTTTGTGGGACTGATGGAGACACTTACCTTGTAGGCCGAAAAAGTCCGGGCCCAGCCAAAGTAAATGCTTAAAATAACAGAATACCTCTAATCTACTCTACACTAGTTTTGTTGTTGTTGTTGTTTCTGCTGTGTTGTTTCTGCTGTGTTGTTTCT